>MDTE01060381.1_pt1 | contig 17533 bp, 19 predicted proteins | sample 811231 | NCBI WGS metagenome assembly MDTE01 (sample SAMN05326651, study PRJNA326480) | marine metagenome | isolation source: seawater | place: Indian Ocean: Red Sea | collected 2010
GCTGCCTGCCAGAGCCGCAGCGGCATGGGCACCTTCCCGCAGGTGTTCATCGACGGAACAGTGATTGGCGGCTACGACGACCTCACAGCCCTGCACGCCGCCGGTGAACTCGAAACCCTCCGCTGACCAGCCGCCGTTCTGGTCACTCAAACCCTGGTGGTGCCAGCCCTGGACCATCATCGCCACCGGCTCAGCAGTGATCGGGGTTTCCTGGTGGTGGCCCGGACGGCTTTGGATCAGCCTCCCCATTGCCCTTGCTGTGGCTGCCTGGTGGCTGCTGTTTCTGGTGATCGTGCCCGCGGCCTACCGCTCCGGAGAACTCCAGCCTTGACCAACGACACTCCGACCGACGTGCGACTGAAGCGGGTGGATCAAGCCCTCTTCGATCGCGTGGCCAGGATGGCTCTGGCACAGCCACGACTCCGCAAGAATCACAACCTGCACCAGGACAGTGACCTGGTGCAGCGTTTTCTGAACGTGCTCCAACCAGGCACCTATGTGCGGCCCCACCGGCACGTGCGCGATCAACCCGGAACCGGGTTCGAGTGCTTCCTGGTGCTGCAGGGGGCCATCGGTCTTTTGGTGATGGACAGCAGCGGCGCAATCGTTCAGCAGGAGCGACTGGAGGCCAACGGACCTTTGCGGGGCATCGAGTTAGCGGAGAACCAGTTCCACACCCTGGTCGCCCTGGAAGCCGACACGGTGATGTTCGAGCTGAAGCAAGGGCCCTATCAACCCACCGAAGACAAGGATTTTCTGAGGGGCTTCCCCCTGGAAGGGTGTGAAGAGGCCAGGCTTCAGGAAATGCGCTGGCGCGAATGCTTCGACTAGGCCGACGCAGTGCGGGATTCCTCGCGTGAGCGCTGCTTTTCCTCCAGCAGCTCACGCTCCAGCTGATCAATCAAACGGCTCACCAGCGCCTGAAATTCCGGCTGGCACCCACGGAAAGCCGCCTTGTGACGAATCGGCTCATTGCGCATGCGCAGATCAGTGAGCATCAGTTGCAGGGAATCGATCCTGGCGTTGGTGTTCATGTCCATCCGTGCCGGTGGCTGAAGACTATGACGCGCGAATGCGTGGGCAATGGCGATCAGCCTCTGATCGGGATCACAGGCCGAGCTCCTGCAACAGCTGGCGCTGGGCCTGCCGGCCGACGATTCCATGGGCCGCCAGGGCCCCACTGGCGGCCACCGGGGGGATGCCAATTCCCGGGAAGGTGCTGGCGCCACAAAGCCAGAGCCCATCGAGCGGCGTGGTCACGCCAGGGAACAGTCCTTCCGCAGCGGAAATAGCAGGGCCATAGCTGCCGCGATGCACATTGAGGAAATGGCGATGGGTCTGAGGCGTCCCCTCCATCACCACCTGGCACCGTTCACGGATATCTGGGATGCGTCGTTCCAGCACCTGCCAGAACACGGAGCATCGCTCTGTTTTCAAGGCTTCGTAAGCCTCACTTCCCCGGGGCAGATCCGCCCACAGCGCCCAGGGTTCACTGGCCGGTGTGTAGCCATGCAACACATGCTGACCGGGCGGTGCCATCGCAGGATCCAGAACAGATGGCACCGACAACACCACGGCGTTGCGTTCCGCCGCAATCCCCCGCTGCCAGTCGTCGACCCAGACGGTGTGAATCGGTAGATCGTCCAGACCACTGGAATCGAAGCCGAGATGCAGATGGAGAAAGCCATTGCAGGCTGGTGTCTCAGCACGTTCCCGTTGCCAACTGACGGCGACGTCCTGGGGCAACAGATGCAGGATGCTCCAGACGTCGGCATTGCTGACGATCTGATCGGCGTGAATCAACTCGCCATTGCTGAGGGCAACGCCAACAGCCTGGGAGTCATCCATCAGGATTCGCTCCACCCTGGACGCCGTTCGCAGATCACCACCGTGGCGCTTCAGTCCCTCCACCAGGGCATTCACCACAGCGGCACTGCCCCCGACGGGGTAATCGAGGCAGGCCTCCGGCTCGAACCATTCGCCGAACAACGTCGCCATCGCCGCTGCGTTGGTGTCCCCCATCGGCATGCCGCTGATCAGGAAACAGAGCAGATCAACCCAATGACGCAGAAACTCATCCTTCAGATGACGATCAACCAAAGGACCGAAGGCTCCAGAGAGATGCCGCATCGCCGGGAGGTGTTTCAGCAGGCGGGGGCCGCGTTCGAGCAGCTGGGCCATCGCATCCAAACCAGGGCGCAGCGCCAACAACGGCAGAGCGTTGGCGGCTGCAGCGATGGGACGTAACACCTCACCGAAGCGTCGCCATTCCTCGACGGCTGCAACCCCGCGCAGATCCCGAACAATCTCTGCAAAGCCAGCCGCTCCGACTGGAATCCTCAGATCACCCTCCGGCAGCAGCACATCCCAACTGCTGTAGGGGATCACCTCCAGGGGCTGATCCAGGGCCCGCAGAATCTGAGCCAAAGGATTAGCGCTGGGCCAACGGGCCAGTCCACTCCACAGCGACGGACCCGATTCGAAGTGGTATCCCTGACGCTGGAATCCATGGGCGGCTCCACCAGGCTGCGTGTGAGCCTCGAGCACCAGCACCTCTCGTCCGGCTCGGGCGCAAAGGGCAGCGCAGCAGAGACCACCGATGCCGCTGCCGATCACAACCACATCGACCCTGTCCTTCACCCAACCCAGCCCATGGGAGTCATCATTGTGATCCCTGCCTGCTGGAGATGGGTGGCCGCTGGCTGATTCCGTTGCTGTTGCTGGGTCTCGCCTGGGGACAGGAACTGATCGATCAACTGTTCTGGGGTGGTCAGTGGAATCTGCCGATGGGGCCCGGGCTGCCGCTGTGGAGCATCCTGACCGCACCATTCAGCCACTCGGGCTTCGGCCATCTGATCTCCAACACGTTGGTCTTCCTGCCCCTGAGCTGGTTGGTGCTGACGCGGGGCAGACGTGATTACCTCGCCGTGTGGATTGGCGTGCTGTTCGTTGCGATTCCAATCGCCATGCTGTGGCCAGCGAGAAGCCATGGGCTCTCCGGTGTGGTCTATGGATTGCTCGGCTATCTCCTGTTAATCGGCTTTCTGGAACGAAGAATCGTCCCAATTCTTCTGGGAGGACTCACCTTCTGGTGGTATGGCTCAGCCCTGCTGGCCTTGATCCCCGGAGTCTCTCCCGCTGGTGTGAGCTGGATCGGCCACGCCGGCGGATTTCTGGGGGGCCTGCTTGCAGCGTTCAGCGTGCGAAAAGACCCCGATCAAGCAGCTCAGATCAAGGGAAGCTGACCGACTGAATCCAGGGCCATTCTGTAATACCCCCCTGAACCGTCCACGACTGGATCGCTGATGTCTGTCTCAGTCACAAGCTCCTGAACAGGTTCCGGAACTGGGGTGATCTTTTGACCCTTGATGGAGAAGGTTCCAATCATCGACGGATGCGATGTACAGAAGTAGGACAACACTCCTTCCTTCTTGAAGGCTTTGCGATCAGATTTACGAACCTGGAATGTCACAACCTCGGAGCCAGTGATGCCATCCAGGAAGCCTCCGTCGCCTTTAATCTTCAAGGCATCCGAAGACTCCTGATTGAAGCCTGAGTCGCCTATATAGAAGGGATGACTCTCCACCTCACTAAACCGGGAGAATCGATAGGTCTTCTTGACATTGATCTTGAAATTTTTATATTCATCTCCATTCGAATTCAAGAAACGGTAGAAAGGTTCTTCGAAAGAACCTGCATCGACAAACACATCAATCACCTTGTTGCGCTTCTTCGAGGAACGTGCCAAGGCACGAGCCTGAGGGGCATCTCCGATGACAACATCGAAGCTATCGACATCAACAGTGCCATCGATCAATGAGATGGCTTCAACCGTAATTTCTGCGGTACCAACCCCATCTTCGGCAGCCTTGAGCTTGATCTGTCGATTCTTACTGACACGGGCTTCGACAACAGATTCATCGGAACTCTCTACATTGAGCAAATAGGGCTGGTCATTAAGTTTTAATTTTTTAACTCCAGAAACAATAAGAAAATCATCCGGGGATATCACAGCAGAACCATCATCATTGACATCCAAACCCCATAACGGAAGCTCGCTAAATACACCCCCAAAATTAAAAACTTCTGCCGAGGCCAACTGATCAACAACATTCATCCCCTGCCCAAGCACGTTGGCAAAAACAGTGAATCCGCCATTCTGCGTATCAAGCGGAACATTTTCTTCAAGATTAAAGAACCACTGACTCGTGGCACTGTTTGGATCTCCACCCAACTTGGCCATGGCAAGGGTTCCACGCGAATTTAGATTGCCAGGCTCATTCTTAATCGCTTTAAAAGAATTAATGGGATCAATCGAACCGCCTTCTTCAGCAGATCGATCTGGAGCAGTAAAGCCACCACCCTGAAGAACAAAACCAGGAACAGATCGATGAAAAATAGAGTTATCGTAAAGGCCTTTTTTAGCGTATTTCAGGAAGTTCTTAACCGTCTTCTTGGTCACAGTCCCTGCAGAGCCCTTCTTGTTGAACATCTCCAGGTAAATAGTGGAATCACCAAGTTGGTTGTTGGTTGACAACTCCACCACTGTCCCCACGGCAGCCGAAGCCCCAAACCCTTTGGGCGGTTTCACCTTGGCCTGCTCGGAACGACTCAGGGACAGATCGTTGAAAGCGGAAGCCATTCACCAGGTGCTAAGGCTTCAAACTTAGCTGGGATCAATGATGAGATAGGGCTTAAGAAAGTCCAGCGGAGCCGCCATGTCATCGGCAAAACCGAGCAGATGTGTCTCCCGTCGCTCGTAGAGCAGAGAACCATCCTCATCCAGAAGAAAAGTGCCACCTCGCTGGGCAATGTGGTCATCGCAGGGCACATAGATGCGCCAATTGCTGAGCACCTCGCCCATGTTGCGCAACCGCTTGGTGGCAAGTTCAAAGGGCCGCTGAAATCCACGCCCTCCGGCACGAGCGAACATGGCGGCACGAAAAGCCGGCAATGGCCAGGCCTTCACCTCTTCCTCATCCGCAAAGATCTGCGGAGCTGAGCGATCTCCCGTGTAGCCACGAAGCACCTCCTGCAATGTGCCCGGGGAACCGATACCAGCACACATCAAGAGAAATCCGGGCCAGGGTCCTCCAGGGACCTGCAAGCCGCCATAGAGGTTGAGGGCCTCATGCAGCTCTGAACTGCTGTCCACCGTGAGGGCGGGCCGCGGGAAGCCGGTGAAGGTACAGAAGCGCTCAGCCCCTGCTGCATCTCCGATCGCAAATGCCTGAAGATCAATCCTGGCCAGCTCGAGCTCAGCCAGGCGGGGCACCAGTGCCTGGGCGTATTCCATCGAATCGAAATCGCCAAGCTGTCCCATCACGATGACGAGACGCTTGTAACCAGCTGCTGTATCTGGATTTTTACCGATTCGATCCAACAGTGCCTGAGGTGCCTTCATCGGTCTATTGACAACCCGGTTGACAAAAGGGGCTGTTGTCACCGGCAGCCTGGCAAACATCGGCATCCAGCCGAGTGACGGCCAGCTCCACGTCCAGGCGATCCAGCACCATGGCCCTTCCATTCGTTCCAGGTCCGCCAGACCCTCCAGACACGTCATCTCGACGTTGGTGGTGGCGGTTGCCGGAACGGGCATCTGATGGCAACGCTCCAGTTTGGCGGCGGTGCTGGCCAGACTTCACCCCATGCCGAACAAGGACCGCAGCTCTCACGCCCCCCCCCCGAGAAACAAGGCGGTGAAGGGTGGCTGTACTCAGACAAACAGCAAAAGCTCTGTCACTTCAAGCCAGACACCTCGACATCGCATGCGCAGTGGGTAGCCATCAGGACTTACAGCTACGTTCCCCCGCATCCACCGACCCCAATCACACGGCGCAGGATGCTGCGGCACAACGCCATTGCGGCATGTCAGACGATGCTCAAGACGGGCTGGCGGCAATGCTCACCACCGGTGCGTTGAATGCCTGATCACTTCTGGCCTTACAGCCAGGTCAGATAAACCTCATCACTGCCAAAACCCTCAGCCACCAATCGCCTGCAAGCCTCACGATCTGCTGCGTTCTGTTCCGGTGAATACAGCTGCCGCTGCAGGTGGGAAAGGAATCGGGCTAGGAGGAGATCGTCACTGCTCAGACAGGAATCTCAGCTTCAACCTCCCAGCCGTCCTCCCTGAGCTGGTTTGCAGTTTCTACCGCTTCGGTCGTATCCACATCAACGAGGAGGAAATCATTCCTTTTGTGGCAGTAAATCCTGGTCAGTCCGATCAAGGCGGGGGCTCCCGGGCGTCGCTCTATCGATCAAATGTTTAGGTCCATGCTGACTAAGCGGAGGTATTACTTCACTCAAAAAGGGAACGCGGTTTTCAGGCCATCGAGCCACGCTGACTCCATGACCAAACCACAGCAGTTGCAATTGTCATCGCATCCGTGCCATCAGCTGGTTCATCAGCACCAACACGTCCTGCAGCCGTCGCTCCACTGGGTCGCCGATAGCCGCTGATTCAGAGATGCGCTCTAGGTGCTCCCTCACCCACGTCATCGTCCGCAGGTTGGCGCTGGCCCGCAGCCGTGGATTCTCATCCAGCTCCGTTAAGAATTCACTGATGTCACTGATGCAATCGGGGCGACCAGAAAAGGCATCCAATGCCATTCCACCCTGAATAGAAAAACCGCTGCCCCCAGCGGCGGAATCGTCGGGCGCCCGCTCAGCGATCGCCCCACTTCGTGGATCCTCAGTGGAATCTCTGCGACTGCCATTACTCCGCCTACTTGGCACACCAACTGCCCCTTGTTACTCAGCAATAACTTGAGGTGCGCTGTGGTCATACCAGAAGCGCAAAAGTTGCTCATAATTTGGAAGCATTGGTGCCTTGTGATCCATCAATAGCTGGATACGGTCGCCTTTTTTCATGCCTTTGCTTCCACGTCCAGGGATCCTCTGGGCAGTCAGTATCTGACGAAGACGTTTATCAGTAAGCAAATTCAGAGTGTCATAAGAGCCAGGGCCTAAAGCGGCCCCGACCAGCTGATAAGTCTCAGCTGTTTCCTCTTGAGTGCTGATCTCCCGCAGCTCACGCAAACCTCGCGCAGTGTCGTCAATGTGCTGACCGACAAGACGAGCCAAGGTGCGATCTGCCTCGACAGAGCGCTCGATCACGTTACGCAGATTCATTGCTTCCCTCCAGCTCTCGCTTGGCCTTCTTGGCCGACAGCCAGGAATGAATGAACCGAGTTACTGCGTTGAGCAGGTCACCAATGGCATTACCACGCCACTGACGGCCCTGATAAGTGTCCCAGGCTTTTTGCAACTCATCACCAGCAATTTCAAAGCCTTCGAAGACGTCGTGATATTTGAGCAGCTGTCGCAAATTCGCGTAGCTCAGCCTCCATCTCAGTAATGCGTGAAATGAGCGACATCACGAAGTTCGCCATACTTCTTGCGTAGTTCACCTGACGAAGGGTTTGTGGGGAACTGGGCTTCTTTGATGATTGTCATTGGTTGATACCGGTAAGAACGATGAACAGAGCAGCCACATAAGCGAAAGGACTAATGGCAGCACGCAAGGCCTGACCAAGAGGATCTCGTTGCGGCTTGGCCGGAATTAATTGCTCCTTAGACTTGAGCCAAGCCTCATTTGAATGAAACGGCCACGCGATGTAAGCGAAATCGATAGAAGTCATTCCTATGCTTTTCAGATGTGTGGGGCTCTTGCCCCGTAAACACACCAGCGCCGTTCCAGCAGAGAAACAACTCCCTCAACTGAGGGATTTTTGAGTAGGTTTCCTCCCCCAACTGGGTGAGCAACAAAAAGACCCCGCCATTGCTGACGGGGACGAAAGAAACAGAAGCAGAAACAGAAGCAAATAGCTATGGAAGGAGAGGCGATGGACCCAGAGGACAAGCCGAGTGCAGATCCTTCACCTGGTTCCCAGCGAAGTCCCAACCCCAGTTGAAGGCTTTTTTCATCAACGAAACATCATTTGAGCTTAAAGATTTAAAGCTTTCCAGGTTGGCACTAATAATAAGATCGACACCCCTCTCAGCTTGCTCAGGGGTAATGATCTTCTCAGCAATCATTTGACACAGCAGTCCATGCTGTCCGACAGCAGTTGAAACCGCCAATCGCTCTTTAATTGTTGGCTCAGCATTGGCAGGGCTTGGAAAAGAAAAACTAATCCAAGAAATTGCCAACGGCAGGAGAAGTAAAAAACGATTCACATTTAATTGCATTAAAACGGAAACTAATCAACAAATACTCTAAATGGCATCCTCCGAACTTGCAACAGATCAATATGAGCATTGATTACGACAAAGACAGCTTCAGCTGATGTTCCATGAGGTACAGAGAAACCGGCAATATTCACCCCGCCATTGCTGACGGGGTGAATGTTCTTTCCAGTGATTAATTACATCTCAGCGACCGGCTGCTTACCAAATGGGATCAGCACCTGCCACTGCCACCTCTGTAACCACCTGCCACAGCAGCCACGGCGTTTCCGGATCACGCCCTGCGGCCTGCAGCATCGTCCGCACCAACGCAAACCCAGCAGCTTTGAAGTCGCCAGCCGTTGACCCGCGGTCACTGCCAGTGGCATCAACACTGCGTCATCAGGCTCAACCACTCAATGATTCCCACCGCCTGCTCAGCGTTTGACAGGTAGGTGCCACGGGTCCAATCACGTTGCCCCCAGTGCCTGCCCTTTGGCGCACCCTCCGGATCAGGCAGGCACTGGGGGGTAACGCTCCAGCAACGGTTGAACAGCCCCCTCTTGAGCCTGTGGGCGTTGGCGCGTCATGCTGGTTCGGTAAGTCGTGGTTGCCAGGTGACCAGTGTCTGCCAGAACTGCGGCAGCCGCCGCTTCAGGGCTGACCGGGCTCTGGCCGGTCGTCTGATCTGTCAATCCTGCGGACTGGCGGCTGGCAGCCGCCCCAATCAAGGACGCTCCAACCAAAGACTGGGCAGCAATGCACCCCTGCAGAGCCGCAGGAGGTTGCAATGGTTCCTGCTGTTGATCGGCGTTGCCATTGTCGTGGTGGTCATCACGTCATGAGCATGGCCACCACCTCAGCTGTATTCGCTGACAAATCTGCGGTTGCCAGGCCGTCAATGGCCTGGCGCATGGCCGACTGGCGCTCCGCCCCGTAGCTGCGCCAACGGCTGAACACCTTGGCCATGCGTGAGGCCGTAATTGGATTGCGGGCATCGACCGCAGCGATCTGGTCCGCCATGAAGCGATAACCACTGCCATCGATGGCATGGAACACCGGCACATTCGCTGTGAATCCCCCAAGCACCGCTCGCAGGGAGTTCGGTGCCAGAGGGTCAAAGCGAGGATGCTCCAGCAGGGTCTGGACGCGCTGCAGGCCATCCTGCCGTGGAGCGGATGCCTCCAGAGCAAACCAGGCATCGAGAATCACTGGCTTGTCCTGCCAGCGCTGATAGAAGCGATCCAACGCCTGATCCCGCTCTTCTACATCCAGGGGCTGCAACGCCCGCAGAGCGGCCCGCGCCAGCGTCATCGACGGTCCCGACACAGCCTCCAGAGCGTGTTCGCGGGCTTGAGCGTCACCGGCCGCGGCCAGCCAGCTCCAGGCCAGCCCCGTCAGCGACCGCGCCCCTTGTCCGGCGGGCCAGGACAGCGACCAATCCCCATGGCATGCCGCCAGAAGCTGATGCAGCGGATCGGACAGCTGACGACCCAGCTCCGCAACCCAAGCCCGCTGGGCCGCGTACAGAGCCGGAGGATCCACCGGCGACTGCAGGGCCTCCAGTTCAGCGGTACCGGGCAGGGCCAGAAGGACGGCGAGGTCCTGGCCAGCTGCGCCGTCATAGGCGATCAACCGCTGGCGCAAGGCCTCGATCAAGGCCGTCTCGACGGTTGCATCGGGCTGACCGTTGGCGCGGCCCAGCAACACCTGACGCGCCAGACGTTGACCGGCATTCCAGCGGCTGAAGGGATCATCATCGTGGGCCAGCAACTGCAGGGATTCCTGCAGCGACTGCTCCATCTGAATGTTCACCGGTGCCGAGAAGCGGCGCAGCAGCGACAGGGCCGGGGCCGCAGCCCCAGGTTCACCCTGAAGCTTCAGGCTGGCCTGCTCACCGTCCATCACCAGCAGCTGCTCGTCGCCGATGCAGCCCTGCTCACCCACCAGCGCCACGGCGATCGGCAACACAAGCGGCTGCTTCTCCTTCTGCCCAGGGGTCGGCGGGGTGCTCTGGCGCAGCTCCAGGGTCAACACACCCGTCGCCGCATCCCAGCGCCGCTGCACCGTGAGCTCGGGCGTGCCGGCCTGGTGATACCAGCGCTTGAAGCGCTCCGGATCGAACCCCAGTGGTTGGCCGTCTTCCGCGGCACCATCCACAATGGATTGCACAAAATCTTCGGTAGTGGCCGCTGTTCCATCAAAACGACGCACATAGGTCGCCATCCCGCGCATGAACCGCTCCGGCCCCAGCAGGGTTTGCAGCATGCGAATCAATTCCGCGCCTTTTTCGTAGATCGTCGTTGTATAGAAATTGTCGATCGCCTGGTACTCAGCCGGTTTCACCGGATGCGCCGTCGGGCCGGCATCCTCCCGGAACTGGGTATTGCGCAGCATCGCCACATCCTCGATCCGTTTCACCGCTGCTGAATGCAGATCCGCCGTGAAGCTCTGATCGCGGAAGACGGTGAGGCCCTCCTTCAAGGAGAGCTGAAACCAGTCGCGGCAGGTGATGCGGTTACCGCTCCAGTTGTGGAAATATTCGTGAGCAATCACGCTCTCGATTCGCTCCAGCTCCGCATCAGTGGCTGTTTCGGCATCAGCCAGCACCAACTTCGAATTGAAGATATTGAGACTCTTGTTCTCCATGGCGCCCATGTTGAAGTGGCGCACCGCGACGATGTTGTACTCGTCGAGGTCGTATTCGAGCTGATACACCTGTTCATCCCAGGCCATGGACCGCTTGAGCGATGCCATCGCATGGGCGGTGTAGGGCTCATCGCCCTCTTCCACGTGCAATCGCAGCGTCACCGCACGACCGGATGCCGTGGTGAACTGATCGCGAATCTCGCGCAGATCCCCCGCCACCAGGGCGAACAGATAACTGGGCTTTGGGTAGGGATCCTCCCAGGTGACGGAGTGGCGCCCATCGCCAAGCTCCTCCTCGGCGATGGCATTGCCATTGCTGAGCAGCACGGGGCAGGTGTCACGTGGCGCCTCGATCCGCACCGTCCAACGACTGAGGACATCGGGACGATCCGGGTGGAAGGTGATCCGCCGGAATCCCTCCGCTTCGCACTGGGTGCTCAGCAGACCACCACTGGCATAAAGCCCTTCAAGTGAGCTGTTGTTGTAGGGATCGATGCGGCAGCAGGTTTCCAGAACAAAGGGCTCGACCGGTAGCGAGGTGATGCTGAGCCTCTGATCGACGTAGCTGTAAGCAGCGTCGGCAAGTTCCTCGCCATCCAGCCTGATGCTGCAGATTTCAAGGTCCACACCCCAGAGCTCGAGCGTGTCAGCACCCTCTTGAGGCGTCAGCTCCAGTCGACTGGACACGACAACATCCTCCGCGCGGATGTCCACATCCATCCGAATGGTTGAGAGAACAAACGGCCATGGCCTGTAATCCGCAAGACGGACCGAAGCGGCGGAGACCATGGCGTAGACAACGGACAGGGCTCAGATCCTGGCGCAACGTCCCCACAAAAGAGCGCAGGGACCAGGCGCATCGCGACTGGTCCCAGAAGTGAGTGCCGAATGAACAATGGCGAGACGGCTCAGGAGTCAGCCTCGCGCTTTTTCAGAGCTTCCTTGATCTTGCTTTGAACATCGTCGGGGATGGCCTTGGGGCATGCGGCCATGGCACGAAGTAACACCTGCTGTTCAGCAGCAGCGAACATCTCTTTGTCGGTGAGAGCTTTGCCATTGAGGGAAGCCACCTGACCCTCGTGGCGACCCTTCAGGGCCTGGGCATAGGTACTGGCTGAAATGCCCAGTGCCTTTGGAAACTCAACCCCATCCAGCGCCGCCATACAGAAAAAGGAGGTGCCCATCGCCTGATAGACGGCGATGTCTTCATTGGTGGCTGGCTTGGCTTGCTGGGCATGGGCCGCGGAACCGAAAAAGCCGATGGGGGCCAGGAAGGCCTGCACCGCCAGGGCTCCAAGGAGTTTTTGGCGAAGGTTCAACGGACCGTCAGTGATAAGCGAGCTGATTTTGACTCAAGTTCAGCCTGTCGTGCTTGTCGATGGACCGGTCAGTCCTCCTGGATCAGGGGGAGTGGGTCAGCCATCCTGATTTCGTGGTGATGTTCAACGATCGCCAGCTCCCCGTTCTCCCAGCTGTAGATGGCGCGGTAGCGGTAGCGGTCCTGATCCACCAGACGGATGTGCTCAAGAATGTCCCACTGCTGGTAGTGCGACTCAAGAATCGTTTCGTGCTCATCAACCTGGCGCAGGCGCGTCCGCACAGGATCGGTGTTGAGGTAACCACGACTGCGCTGCAGCTGATGGCCCCAGAGCGTCGCCTCCATCACACCGCTGCGCTCGTACCAGGGTTTTCGCGCGAAGAATTCGTCGGCATGCTGATCACTTTCATCCGACCACCAGCTGAAGCGGTAGCGGCTTTCGCCGGCTGACGGCTCTGCGAAGGCTTCCATTTTCAGATGCATATCCACATGCAGCACCTGGTCGTCGCTGAAGGTGTATTGCCTGCGGGAGCGCCAGATCCCAAGATTGCGACCAAACCAGCGGCGCAGGTTGCTGTCCACCTGAATGGATGGTGACCCTGCGCTGGAACCGGGACTCGTGAGGGGGACACGATTTTGCGCGGAAAAGAGCGACATGAACCGTGTCGGCGAAGCGTTGGAGTGCTTCCAGTTGTCTTAGCCCGGATGGCGGACGAGTCAAAAACCCATAAGGTAAGCCTCAGTTTTCGTGAATCCTGAGCCGTGGGGGAGGACGATCCCAAGGGTCGCCAGCGGCTGAAACTCCTGCTGGTGGCAGCGCGCCATCACCTCTCCGGCCCGGATCTGAGGTCCGTCGTTCATTACCTCGAACGGGACGACGTTGGATTCCAGGTGACGCTGCAGGTGGCGGATCCATCCCAGCAACCGGAATTGCTGGAGCTGCACAGGCTCGTGATCACACCGGCACTGATCAAGCTGTCCCCTTCACCCAAGCAGGTCTTCGCCGGCAGCAACATCCTCCAGCAGCTCAAGGGATGGGTTCCCCGCTGGCAGCAGGACGGCGTGGTGAGCGGCTTAGGGCTCAGCCTGAGGCCGACGGAACTCGACGGCAGTCGCACCCAGAAGGAACTTCAACTCGAAGATCAGCTGTTGGTTCTGCGCCAGGAGAACGAAACCCTGATCGACAGGATTCACGCTCAGGAGCGGCTGCTGCGGATGGTGGCCCATGAGCTGAGAACTCCCTTGACCGCAGCAGCTCTGGCACTTCAAAGCCAGCGGTTGGGGCAGATTGATATGAACCGCTTCCAGGACGTGATCACACGGCGGCTGGAAGAGATGGAGGCCCTGTCGAAGGATCTGTTGGAGGTGGGCACCACGCGCTGGGAAACACTGTTCAATCCCCAACGGCTGGATCTAGCCAGCGTCTCGGCGGAAGTCATCCTCGAACTGGAGAAACTCTGGCTGGGCCGGAACGTTGAGATCCGCACCGACATTCCCGGCGACCTCCCCAAGGTCTTCGCGGATCAGCGCCGCATGCGTCAGGTGTTGCTGAATCTGCTGGAGAACGCCCTCAAATACACCGGCAATGGCGGGCATATCACCCTCACCATGCTCCACCGCACCAGTCAAAGGGTTGAGGTGAGTGTCTGTGACAGCGGACCTGGCATCCCCACAGAAGAGCAGCAGCGGATCTTTCTGGATCGGGTCCGCCTGCCTCAGACCTCCGATCGCACCACAGGGTTCGGCGTGGGCCTTTCGGTGTGCCGCCGCATCGTGGAGGTGCATGGGGGACGCATCTGGGTCGTTTCCGAGCCAGGGGAAGGAGCCTGTTTCACCTTCACCGTCCCGATCTGGCAAGGGCAAGGGCAGGAATGGGGGCAGGCTGTCTTGACGGAGGGTGAGCTCGAGCCGTAGTTTGTCTTGGTGATCAGGAGCACAGACGGCTCCTCAGTCACGGCCTCGCCCCCATCGTCTAGAGGCCTAGGACACCTCCCTTTCACGGAGGCGACAGGGGTTCGAATCCCCTTGGGGGTACTTGAAAAGAGTGTGCGTTTTTGAGGGTTAAACACTTTCTCAAACGCTCAATCTTCAGTTTTTATTTGTGGCGTCCTTCAGTTTTGGTGGCGTCGGCGCGCTTCTCGCTCCACAGCAAACAGGTTGCTGCTGAGGTCTTCACGCAAACGCTGTTCGATCAGTCCGATCGGCATACCCAGACATCCCTGCACCGTCAGTTCGTAGAACAACGACGAGCCATCCGGCAGGCTCCTGACTTGCCAGGAGCCCTCAAAACGTCGGAAATCCCCTTTCAGCATCAGGAAACGGAGCATGCCATCAGGCTTGAACTCACGCAGCTCGAGCAGAACCTGCGCGGAAAAGCGCATCCCGAGCAGTTGCTGACTGCCCACCTGCTGCAGACGAACCGTTTCCCCCTCGCGCATCACCAGTTCACTGGAGCTGAGATTGGGAATGAAATCAGCCAGATGGGTGTAATCCGTCAGCACATCCCAGAACACATCGGCGGGGATTGTGCTTTTCAACTGAACCGCCAGGCGACGCGCTCCACCGGGCAGACGCTCCATCGTCTGCTCAATGGTTTCACCTTGACGGGTGGAGGAGCGGGATCCACCTGGAAACAGCGTCTGGAGAGGCGTCAACGGATCTGATCTTCAGGGCTGGTCCGTTCAGATCTTACGGACGTCGTCCAGGCGACATCACCAGATGTGGCAAACGGCAACTGAATCGAGCCTTTCCAAGAAGCCCCCCTATAGTCGCGCCACCAAAAACGTCGTCAAATGCGGGTGTCCGTTGCCACAGCGGGTGGAACTTTCTCGTCCCTGTTCACCGTTGTCGCCAGTGGCATTCAGGCTGGATCAGGTCCGTCAGTGGTTCAGACCTACCAGGTGGCAATGAGTGGACTCAATAACCTCTACAAGCGGCTGTCAGCCTCTGGCGCCAGAATCATTAGCGTGTCACCCGCCGGCGAGGAATCCCCCGCGGTGCCGGTGGCCGCGTCCAGCGCCCCCGCTCCGCAAGCCGTGACCTCTTCACCCGCCCCCAAAAAGAAGCCGCACGCCAACGTTCCGGTCAACACTTACAAGCCCAAGACTCCCTTCCTTGGCACTGTCACCGAGAACTACTCCCTGGTGGAGGAAGGCGGCATCGGTCGGGTCCAGCACATCACCTTCGATCTGTCCGGCGGCGATCCCCAACTGCAGTACGTCGAGGGTCAGAGCATCGGCATCATTCCTGAGGGTGAAGACGCCAACGGCAAACCCCACAAGCTGCGGCTGTACTCCATCGCCAGCACCCGTCACGGCGACAACTATCAGGACAACACCGTGTCCTTGTGTGTGCGTCAGCTTGAGTACAAAAACGAGGCTGGCGAGCAGATCTACGGCGTCTGCTCCACCTACCTCTGCGATATCGAGCCCGGTTCCAAGGTGAAGATCACCGGTCCCGTTGGCAAGGAGATGCTCCTGCCTAACGACGAAGACGCCAACATCATCATGCTGGCCACTGGCACCGGCATCGCCCCCATGCGCACCTACATCCGTCGCATGTTCGAACCGCGCGAGCGCGATGCCAACGGCTGGACCTTCCGTGGAAAAGCCTGGTTGTTCATGGGTGCTCCGAAAACCGGAAACCTTCTCTATGACGCAGATTTCCTCCACTACGAAAAGGAGTTCCCCGACAACTTCCGCTACACCAAAGCGATCAGCCGGGAGCAACAGAACGCCAAGGGTGGCCGGATGTATATCCAGGACCGCGTCCTGGAGCATGCCGACGAGATCTTCGCGATGATTGAGAACCCCAAGACCCACGTTTACATGTGTGGTCTGCGCGGTATGGAGCCCGGCATCGATGAAGCGATGACTGCTGCTGCCGCCGCTAAGGGTCTGGACTGGTCCGAACTGCGCCCTCAGCTCAAGAAAGCCGATCGCTGGCACGTCGAAACCTATTGATCCGCGTCAAAGCGGTGGATCAAATCCTGCGGACCGCTCTCGGGCGGTCCTTTTTTTTCGCTTGGCAACAAAACGGCCCAAAAAACAGGCTTGGTTGATCTGGGGCACTGTTGATTTCCACTTCCGTGCCTAAACCGTCGACAGATGCCAAGGCTCGATGGTCGCCACCGCCACCAATCCCCTGCGGGTCGGACTCCGACAGGAACGCGTCATCGCACCCCAATGTCTGGTGATTTTCGGCGCCAGTGGTGACCTGACCCACCGCAAATTGGTCCCGGCGCTGTTCGAACTGTTCAAGCAACGGCGACTTCCCAGCGAATTCGCCCTGCTCGGCTGCGCCCGCCGGCCCTGGAGCGATGAGGAGTTTCGGGGAAAAATGGCCGAGGCCCTGGCCAGCAAGATTGCGGAGAACCCGGAGGCCTGGGATCAGTTCGTCTCAAAGCTCTACTACGAACCCGTCGATCTGCAGCAACCGGACGACGTGGTCCGCCTTGGCGGTCGACTGGCAACCATCGATCAGCAGTGCGCCACCCGCGGAAACCGGACCTTTTACCTTTCGGTATCACCGAAGTTCTACGGCAGTGGCTGTCGTGCCCTGGCGGATGCCGGACTGCTGAAGGATCCCCTGCGCAGCCGGGTGGTGATCGAGAAGCCCTTCGGCCGTGATTACGGCAGTGCGCAAGCCCTGAACCGCGTCGTAAAGAGCTGTGGCCAGGAGAACCAGATCTTCAGGATCGACCACTACCTGGGCAAGGAGACCGTCCAGAACATCATGGTGTTGCGCTTCGCTAACACCATTTTCGAACCGATCTGGAACCGGAATTACATCGATAACGTCCAGATCACAGCGGCGGAAACCGTTGGGGTTGAAGAGCGCGCCGGGTACTACGAAACCTCCGGTGCCCTGAGGGACATGGTGCAAAACCATCTCACCCAGATGCTGGCCCTGACGGCCATGGAAACCCCTGGCCGCTACGACCCTGAGGCGATCCGCAACGAGAAAGCCAAGGTGTTGCAGGCCGCACGACTCGCTGATGAGGCCGAACCCTGGAACTGCTGCGTGCGCGGCCAGTACGGCCCTGGGGGAACCACCGCCGACCCCCTGGCTGGCTACCGCCAGGAACCCAACGTGGACCCCAACAGCACCACCGAGACCTACGTGGCGATGAAGCTCTTCATCGACAACTGGCGCTGGCAGGGGGTGCCCTTCTATGTCCGCACTGGCAAACGCATGCCCAAACGCATGAGTGAAGTGGTGCTCACCTTCAAAGAAGCTCCGGTTCACCTGTTTGATTCCTCCGGTGGCGGCGCCCCTGGCGCGAATCAATTGATCCTGCGGATCCAACCCAACGAGGGGGCTGATTTCCGCTTTGAGGTCAAAGCACCGGGCTCGGGCATGCGCAGCCGCCCGGTGGATATGGACTTCTCCTACGAC
>MDTE01112736.1_pt1 | contig 17532 bp, 23 predicted proteins | sample 811231 | NCBI WGS metagenome assembly MDTE01 (sample SAMN05326651, study PRJNA326480) | marine metagenome | isolation source: seawater | place: Indian Ocean: Red Sea | collected 2010
TTCTTCTTCAGCTTTCTTGGCAGCTTCTATTTCTTTCCTTTTCCTTTCTTCTTCAGCTTTCTTGGCAGCTTCAAGTTCTTTTCTTTTCCTTTCTTCTTTAGCTTTCTTGGTAGCTTCTATTTCTTTTCTTTTCCTTTCTTCTTCAGCTTTCTTGGCAGCTTCTATTTCTTTCTTTTTTCTCTCTTCTGAGTTTTTTAGTATTTCTTCTGGTCGGATAAGTTTTATTTTTTCTTTTGAGCCATCAGTTGGTGGTGAGAGGAGTCTTTGATTTAAATTTGGTTTATCAATAATTATTTTTTTTATTTCTATTGTTTCTTGAGATACAGCGTTTGTTTGGGAATTTAGAAGGCTAGGCATTATTAAAAGTGCTATTAACAAACCAACATTTGATATTTTTTCTAAAATTTTTAGCATCATATTTAATTATTGTTTTCTAACATCTCTTTAACTAACTTTTCAATATATTTATTACCAGCTAAATATATTTTAGAATCTTTAAAAACTAGATTTATAACCATCCCACCCGACTCTCTTGTAATTAAATTACATATTGAAATAATTTTTTTACAAGGATTTGCAAACAAACAACAGTCCAATTTGCCACTTGCCATACTACATAAATCAGAAAAAATAGATCCGGATTCTCTTTGCGAAACTTTTTCTTTTGAAAGAATGTTCTTTGCAAATATTATTCCCTCTAAATCATCTGATTCCTCAATTTTTTTAAAGATACTAATTACTGAATTCGAAATTTTTTTTTTACAGGACACTCGAATTCTTTCATCATTTTTGAAGCTTCCTAATCCCTTTTGAAAAAAAAAAGATTCGTCTCTTACAGGATTAAAGAAAAAACTTGCTTTGATTTCATTTTCCTCTTTTAGACTAATGTTTATATAAAAATTTTCATTTGCTCTTGAAAAGTTGAGTCTATTATCGATGAAGTCAACAATCCAGCAATCTTTTAAATCATCTTTAAATTTCTTAGTTATTTGAAGTTCTGGCTTAATCTTTTGCAAAATTAGAATGATCTTTTTTTCTATGTTTGATATCGAGCCATTTATAAAAGGTCCAAAATCTCTAACAGAGCTTTGTAGTTTTTCAATTTCACAGAAATCTCTTGTCATTGATTTGCATTCGTTTCTAACATTTTTGGACAAAATATTTAATAATGGGGATACGTATGTCATTTTAATCTCTTGATTTCTCAATATATTCTAAACTTTCAGAATTGATTACGATTTTATCTCCTTCTTTTATATGCTGAGGAACAAGTATTTTAATATCTTTGGTAGTTATTGCATTTTTGAATGATGATGATGCTGTTTGTCCTTTTACAACAGCGTCGGCAGTCTTAATTTCTACTTTAAGGGACTTCGGATATCTAATGCTAGCAATTTCGCCATCAATTATATCAAGAAACAATTGCATTCCATCCTCTAAAAAATTCTTATCGGCTCTTAGAAGGTTTTCATCAATAGTTATTTGTTCATAGGTTGAGTTATCCATCACTGTAATTAAATTATTTGCTAAAAAAAGATATGTTACAATTTTCTCATTTACTGAGACCTTCTCAACATTTTCAGATGTTCTTAATCTTTCGTTAAGTTTTGATCCATTTTTTAAATCTCTCATTTCAAGCTGAATATAAGCACCACCTTTTCCTGGTTTAATTGTATTTGTATTAAGAACTTGAAGGAGTTTGTCCTTGAATTTTATTACATTCCCAACTTTTATAAGATTTGCAATAATTTTCATTTAAAATTTCCTTTATTGATTAATTTTCTAAATAATATAGCAGATTTTTCAGGTCCATTTTTAAAATTCCACAAACTATCTATAATTGCAACGTAATTTGGTTGGATTTGGTTTAATTCAAGAATATTTTTATGATTTATTCCGCCAATCAAAGTGAAGGGTAGAGAGGTGTTTTTTTTGATTTCTATGATTTTTGTTTTGGAAATCTTTTTTTTATTTTTATTCGTTGTTTTAAATATTGGTCCAAATGCTAGATAATTTGCTCCCTGTTCTTCTGATTTTTTGATTAGTGCTAGAGAATCTGAACAACTAGAACCGATGATAAAATCTTGACCAAACTTTTTTCTTGCCTCAAAGCATTTTTTATCTGTTGGACCAAGATGGATGCCGTCAAAAGAAAATTTTTCCGCTATTTCAAAATCATCATTAATTATCATCTTAATTTTTTTTTTTTTACAAATTTTCGCAAATGAGGAATAATTTTTTTCCACAAAAGCCATTCTTTTTTTTAACTCAAAAAATTTCGGTCTAAATTGAAAGAATTTTACAGGAATAATATCACTTAATCTGTCGAATTTTATTGGGCAGAAATTCAAATTTTCATATGGTGGGGAAATTATATAGAACTCCATAGACTCAGACCAATTCACTGAATTTTCTTAAATTTTTCTGTAAAAAGTATATTTACTTCTTTTTTTTTTGCTATCGATTTTATCTTGTCCAAGATTTTTTTATCCAACTTTTTGCTAATTGATATTTGTTTGATTCCTATTTCAATTAAAGCTAATGTCAAGCCAACATCAGTTTTAGATTCAACAATAAAATTAATGTTATGATCTTTTATTTTTTCTTCTATGGACTTTACCATTAAGGGCCCTTGCCAAAGAATTGCTTTAAATGAATAAAAAATATTAATTTTTTGTGTTTTTTTCTTTTTTAAAAGAATCAATATTTCTTCAAGGTTATTTGTTTTAAAAGTTAAATTCTCATAAATTTTCATTTAATTTAGAATAGATGCAACATCAACTAATCTATTAGAGAATCCCCACTCATTATCATACCATGAAAGTATTCGACAAAATTTTTCATTAATTACTTTTGTTTCACTTAAATCAACTATAGAACTATTTGGGTTATGATTAAAATCATTGGAAACTAGCGGTTCACTGGTTGTTTTAATTATATTTTTAAAATCACCTTTTTCTGCAGAAGTAAATAATTTATTAAGTTCTTCCTTATTAGTTTGTTTTTGTGAAACAAACTTTAAATCAACGAGTGAAACATTTACTGTTGGAACTCTTATGGCGCTACCATCTAATTTTCCTTTGAGTCTAGGAAGAACCTCGGATACTGCTCGGGCTGCTCCAGTGGAGGTTGGAATAATTGAAATCAATGAATTTCTCGCTCTTCTCAAATCTTTATGAATAGTATCTATTGTGTGTTGATCACCAGTTACAGAATGAACTGTTGTCATATAACCTGCCTCAATACCAATTGAATTGTCAATTAAAAAAGCCAATGGAGCAAGGCAATTAGTAGTGCAAGAACCATTTGAAATTATTCTATCCTTTTGTTTGATTTGGTCGTGATTTATTCCATAAACCACAGTAATATCAGGACTTTCTGCTGGAGCAGAAATCAGCACTCTCTTAGCTCCGGATGAAATATGTTTCTCAGCATCTATTCTCTTTGTAAATCTTCCTGTACATTCTATAACCAAGTCAATCTTCATCTCTCCCCATTTTAATAATTCGGGATTTGGTTCATTTAAAAAGGTAATATTATGATTTCTAATTTTTAAGCTTGATTTATTTTGAATCATATTTTCATTAAGTGTTCCATGAACCGAGTCATATTTAAGTAAATGAAGGTTGGTTTCAAATTGACCCAAATCATTTATGGCAATAACTTCTATGTTTTTGGGGTTTCTTTCAATTATAGATCTTAGTGTTAATCTACCAATTCTTCCGAATCCATTAATTGCAATTTTTAATTTCATATCAATTATTTTATAGTTATTGATTAATGAATAATTATTATAATGTAAAGAAGAAGATATTATTTTGGTGAAATGAAGAAAATAAAGACTAAAGAAATTCTTAAGAAAATTGAAGTTTTAAAGAAAAAAGCTCAATTAATTTCTTCAAAAGATAGGAATTTATCTGAAACAGACCTTTTGAAAAAGGTAATTGCTTCACTGAGGAAAGTTGTGGTTTTTTTGGAAAAAAGTAATTGAGTTCTATGCCTATATTAAAGCTAAAAATTGATAAGATAGAATATGATATTAAATGCAAGCAAGGTGAGGAGAATTTATTACGTCAAGTTGAGTTACTTATTAATGAAAAGATTGATAATAACCCGCAATTCAAATCCTTACCTTCTTCAAAAATGTTTTTAATGATTTCTTTGATGTTGGCTGGGGAAGTAAACATTTTAAAAAAAGAAAATAGTTCATATGATGATGACTATCAAAAAATTATTAATGAATTAGAACATCTTGAAAAAATACTAGAAAAAAAAAATGGAAAATAAAAAAAATAATTTAAGAAAACAAGCTAGAATCTTAAGGCAATCTATCAATCAAAGATTCGTTAAAGAAAAAAAAATTATTTCGAATTTAATATCTCTTAAAATTAATGACGAGGAGATTGTAGCAGGTTATTACCCAAGTAAAACTGAAGTAAATATAATGGCCTATCTTGAATATTTAGAAAGAAGAGAAATTTCTGTGTGCCTACCATACATAAAGAAAAAAAATTCTCATCTTCTGTTTAGAAGTTGGAATAGAGAAACAATTTTAAAAAATGGTATGTTTGATATAATGACTCCATCTTCTGGAATAATTTGTGAACCTTCTATTTTATTAATTCCCTTAATAGCCTTTGATCTTAAAAAGAATCGTCTAGGTTATGGTGGTGGTTTTTATGATAGGACGATTGAATATTTAGAAAAAAAAAAAAAAATTTTAAAAATTGGTGTAGCTTTTGAAGAACAAAAAATTGATAACATACCCTCAATGAAATATGACAAAAAATTGGATATTATAATAACTCAAAAAGGAAAGATAAGTTGAAAGTTTTAATTTGCGGAGATATTGTTGGTAAGTCTGGAAGAAATGCATTGAAGATTCATCTTCCAAATTTGATTAAAGAAAAAAATGTGGATTTTGTCATTGCTAATGGCGAGAATGCTGCAAATGGTTTTGGGATAACTAAAAAGATATGCGAAGAATTGTATTCATATGGTGTTGATGTTATAACAACTGGAAATCATATTTGGGACCAAAAAGAGATAATAGAACATATAGAGACTGACAAAAGACTCATTAGACCTTGTAATTTTCCTAAAAATACTCCAGGAAATGGGTATGGAGTTTTTCAACTCAATAACGGTAATGAAATTGTTGTAATAAATTTGATGTGCAGATTGTTTATGGATCCTCTTGACAACCCTTTTGTAAAAATAGATGAGACATTGGACATATTGAAGTCTAAATATAATAAATCAATCTTCTTTGTAGATATTCACGGGGAATCCACATCTGAAAAAATGGCTTTAGCTCATTTTATTGATGGAAGAGTAACTGGAGTTGTTGGGACTCATACGCATGTTCCCACTTCAGATTTACAAATTTTAGAAAAAGGTACTTTTTATCAAACTGATTTAGGTATGTGTGGTGATTACGATTCTGTAATTGGGATGAAGAAAGAATTATCAATAAATAGATTTATAAAAAAACATTTAAAATCAAGATTAGAAACTGCTGACGGAGAAGGAACCTTATGTGCTACTTTAATGAAAATAAACAGTGATGATAAAAAGGTGATTGACTATAATCAAATTATTATAGGTGGAAAACTTCAAAAAAGATAATTTATGGCGGGCCATTCAAAATTCAAAAATATTATGCACAGAAAAGGTGCTCAAGATAAAAAAAGAGCCAAGCTTTTTTCTAGATTAATAAGGGAAATTTCTGTTGCTACAAAACTTGGTTCTAATGATCCTGCTTCAAACCCTAGACTTAGAACTGCAATTAATAATGCTCTGGCATCAAATATGACGAAGGATAGTATCGACAAAGCTATAAAAAAGAATTCATCGAATGGTGAAGATAATTCAATAGAAGAGATCATATATGAAGGGTTTGGTCCTGGTGGAGCAGCAATAATAGTGGAATCAATGACTGATAACAGGAATCGGAGTGCATCAGAAATTAGATCAACTTTTTCAAAATATAATGGAAATTTAGGAATTAGTGGATGTGTAAAACATAATTTTAAAAGAATGGGAATAATAAGTTATGATTCAAAAGTTTCTTCATTTGAAAATTTCTTTGAATTTTCTGCTTCATTAGATGTTATTGATATTATTGAAAGTGAAAATGTTTTTGAGGTTCTAACTGATGTTGATTTATTTAATAACACTTTGGAAATTTTAGAAAAGAAATTTTCTCTTGCTAAATTTTCAGGTCTTGAGTGGCGTCCAATGAATACAATAGAAATTAGTGATGAAAATGATGCCACAAAACTATTAACACTTCTTGAAAAATTAGAAGAACTTGACGATGTACAAAATATAGCATCTAATTTTAATATAAATGATTCTTTAATGGAAAAATTGGTTTGAGCAGAAATAATCTAATTTTGGGAATTGATCCTGGCTTAAATATTACAGGTTGGGGTGTGATTGAAAAAAAAAAAAATACAGATGTTTATGTATCGCATGGTTTTATAAGAAGTAATAAGAAAGAAAATCTAGGGTTAAGGTTAAATCAGATTTATGAAGGAATTCTTGAGAAAATAATTAAATATTCGCCAGGGTCAATTGCTATTGAAAAGATATTTGCCAATAAAAACCCTGAATCTACATTGAAATTAGGTAAGGCAAGAGCAATGGTTTTTCTGGTTGCGGCAAGAAGAGAACTTGAAATATTTGAATATGCACCGAACACAGTAAAGAAAAATTTGGTTGGGTATGGTCATGCAACTAAATTACAGATCATAGAAATGATACAAAGATTTTTTCCTGAGATAATAATTGATAATGAAGATTCCGCAGATGCTTTAGCTGTTGCAATATGTCATTCTATGCAAGTTCAATCAAAGATCAGGCTTATTTCATAATGATTGTAAAGCTAAAGGGATATATTGATTATTTTTCAGATGAATTTATAGATATTGATGTTCAAGGGATTGTGTATAGAGTTTTTACATCAAAAAAAAACATAGAGATTATAAATGGTTTGAGTTCCATTGTTACATTATTTGTCTATGAACTTATAAAAGAAAATGAAAGACTGTTTTTTGGATTTATTGATTCAGAGGAAAGAGAAATTTTTTCTGACTTATTGACCGTTCAAGGAGTTGGGGGGAAAATGGCAATAAACATTATGTCATTTCTTGAAAAAAAGGATATTATTAATTCTATCACTTCAGAAAACATTAAAACCTTCTCATTAGTATCTGGGGTAGGGAATAAATTAGCCACAAGAATAGTCAATGAGTTAAAGGAAAAATTTAAAAAAAGAATTACTGAAAAAGAATCATTTTCAGACAAGAAAGTTAACAGTCAATTTCAGGATTTAGTTTCTTGTCTTGACAATCTTGGTTATGGACATAAGATTTCTGAATCAACTGCCAACAGGGTGATTTCTGAAAATAATGAAAAAAAATTGGAAGAATTAATACCAATAGCATTAAAATATTTATCAAAACCAATTTAACTTGACATGGCAGAAAATAAACAAAAAGTTGATTTAAGACCTAAAGAAACATTAGAAGATAAGAGAAACAGTTTAAGACCTAAAAGAATAGATGGTTTTATTGGGCAAGAAAATTTAAAGTCTAATCTCAAAACATATATTATTTCATCAGAAAAAAGGAAAATGAATTTAGACCATATCATTCTTTATGGTCCTCCAGGTTTAGGAAAAACGACTTTAGCTCACATAATAGCTTCAGAAAAGAATGTAAATATTCATTCAACATCTGGTCCTGCATTTACCAAAAAGGGGGACTTGGTAACTCTGTTAAGTAATTTGACTAATGGAGATATTTTGTTTATTGATGAAATTCATAGATTATCTCCAATAATCGAAGAGACTTTGTATCCAGCTATGGAAGATTATAAATGTGATTATATAATTGGATCAGGTCCATCAGCCAGAGTCATGCAGATTTCAATTGAAAAATTTACTCTTATCGGAGCAACTACCAGACTCGGGTTGCTCTCAAGACCTTTAAGAGATAGATTTGGTATTCCACTTCAACTAAATTTTTACAATCCAGATGATTTAAATCAAATTGTACAATTAAATTCAAAAAAACTTGACATTACAATTGAAGAGAAAGCATCATTAGAAATAGCAAAAAGGTCAAGAGGGACTCCAAGGATAGCAATCAGGCTTTTGAAGCGGATAATTGATTTTTCAATTGTTAAGGATGTTAGAGAGATCAATTACGCAATAGTTACAGATTCCTTGAAAAGAATGAGGATAGATTCAGAGGGTTTGGATGATATGGATAGAAAATATATGAAGTGTATATTAATTGATTATAATGGTGGTCCAGTTGGAATTGAAACTTTAAGTGCAGCTTTATTAGAACAAAAAGATATAATTGAAGATGTAATTGAACCCTATTTGATGCAAAGAGGTTTGGTGCAAAGGACTTCTAGAGGAAGAATATTGTCAAAAAAAGGCCAAGACCACATTAATATTAACATCTAATGAGAAAAGTCTCTTCAAAAGAAATAGATGTTTATTATGAAGACACAGACTCTACTGGATTAGTTTATCATTCATCCTATTTAAAGTTTGCTGAAAGGGCACGAAGTGATTTGGTAAAAAATAATTTTCCAGAAGTAATTGAATTAATGAAAAAAAATTCTTTTTTTTTTGTTTTAAAACAAGTAAGTGTGGATTTTTTAATGCCAAGTCACTTATATGATAAGTTAAAAGTAGACACTTTTTTCTTGAGTTGTAGGTTGGCATCAATTGTATTAAGACAATTGATTTTTAGAGATAATGAAGTTGTTTGTAAAATTGATGCTAAGTTAGTTTGGTTAAACGGTTTAAACAAAAAACCTACAAAGATTCCAGATAACATAATAGCTAGATTTAAATCCTTGGAAGTAGTATAAAGTTTTTATGGATGAAACAATTGAAAAAAAAATATTAGAAGAATCGAATGATTTCTCAATATTTTCTATGTTCCTTCAAGCAGATGTAGTGGTAAAAATTGTTATTATTTTACTAGTACTTTCCTCTGTATGGTCATGGGCAATCATCTTTTCTAAATATACTTCTTTAAAAAATATTTTGCTAGAATCTGAGGATTTTGAAGAAAATTTTTATGCCAGCGAGACATTAAGTAAATTATCAAAAAGATTAGGTTCACAACCAACTCATCCCATGGAAGCAGTTTTCTTTTCGGCAATGGTATATTTTGAGAGAATCAAGACTGGTTTTTCAAATAAAAGCTTTGAATTTAAAAAAAGTTTTTGTGACAGCGTAAAAAAAGAGATGCAAATTGTTATTAACAAAGAATTAACTAGTCTTGAAAAAGGATTGAATTTTTTAGCTTCTGTTGGTTCAACAGCCCCATTTATTGGTTTGTTTGGAACTGTTTGGGGTATAATGAATAGTTTCACGGCAATAGGAATTTCACAAAATACAAGTTTGGCTGTGGTGGCTCCTGGTATTGCCGAGGCTCTATTTGCAACTGCTCTTGGATTAGTTGCAGCAATACCTTCAGTTCTTTTTTTTAATAAATTCAATAATATGTTGGAATCTGTTTCAAACAAATTGGATGTTTTTTCTGAAGAAATAATATTAATCATTTCAAAAGAACTCTTCAGGTAACAAAATTGAAGAAGAAATATAAGGGTAGATCTACAATTTCAGACATCAATGTCACTCCATTTGTTGATGTTATGCTTGTGTTGCTTATAATCTTTATGGTAACCGCACCTCTCTTAACTGCGGGAATAAAAGTTAATCTTCCAGAAAGTTCATCCGTATTAAAAAATGAGAAAAAAGATCCTGTTACAATTACCATTAATTCTAAAGGAGAAATATATATTCAAAAAAAGAAGTTTACTCCAAATGGTTTGATAAAGAAACTAAGCGCTCTAAAGGTTCAAAATAAAGATCTGAAAATTTATATTAAAGGGGACAAAAAATTAAACTATGGAAAGATTATGGACCTAATGAGTTTTATAAATAAATCTGGATTTAAAAAAGTTGCTTTAGTCACAAAACTTAAATAAACACTCAATGACCATAGGTCTTTTAAAATCTCTTTTTCTTCACTTTGGTATCTTACTAATATTCTTTTATGGTGCTGAAATTTTCAAAAAAAACAAAAGATTTGAGATTTACGAGATCCCATTAGATGTGGTTGATATTTCGGATAAGACTGTTAATAAAGTTGAAGAAAAAAAACAAACAAGCAAAAAAACACCCAAAAAATCAGATTTCTTTACCCCTCCAAAACCCAAATCAAAGCCCACACCTCCAGAGTTTGCAATAAAAGAAAAAAAAAAAGACAATAAACAAAAAGTTAAAGAGAAAAAAATAAAAGAAGAAAAAGTATCTAAAAAAGATGAAAAAAAAAGAATGGAAAGCATACTTAAATCAATAGAAAAGATTAAAACTCAGACAAAAAATAATGTTGAAGAAGATAAAAAAGAGGACGAACCAAAAAAAGAAGAGGAATTAGAGGAAAGAAAGAATGTTAGTCTCGGTGAAAAACTTACCATATCTGAAAAAGATGCGATAAGGAGACAATTTTATAAATGTTGGATTGTTCCGGCAGGAGCAAAAAACTTGAAAGACCTTATAGTTTCAGTGAAAATTAAACTAGACAAAGATGGTAATGTTATTTTTTCAAAACTAATAAATAAAAAATCTAATGATTCTTTTTTTAGAACTGCATCAGAAAGTGCGTTGAGAGCAATTAATCATCCCGAGTGTAAGAAATTAAAAGTCCCAAAAAAAAAATATGAGACATGGAAAGAAATTATTTTAGATTTTGACCCCTCAAAAAGTTTAAATTAATTTAATACAAACTTTGATTTTGATTTCTAATATATTTATGATTACCATATTAATATGTCAAAAATTTCTGCAACTCTTTTTCTTTTTCTTTTTTTCCCTTTCTTTGCTTTTTCAGAATTGAGAATTGATATTACGCAGGGAAATACAGAACCAATTCCCATCGCTCTTTTGAAATTTAATACAGAAGATAAGCAAGGAAAAAAAATATCATCAGATATAAATAAAGTTATATCTAATAATCTCCAAAGATCAGGTTTATTTCAAATATTATCTTCAAATTTATTTTTTGATAAAAAAATTCCATTTGACAAAAAACCAATTTTTTCTGATTGGAAATTATCAACTGCTCAAGGCTTAGTTCACGGAAAAATTTCTATTGACAAAGAAAAACTTAATATAGAATTCAGACTTTGGGATATATTTTCGGAAAAACAAATGGTCGCCCAGCAACTTAAAACTGAAACAAATAATTGGAGAAGAATAGCTCATGTTATTTCTGATATAATTTATCAAAGAATAACAGGCGAATCAGGTTATTTTGATAGTAGGATTGTTTATATATCAGAATCTGGGCCAAAAAGTAATAGGAAGAAAAGACTAGCAATTCTAGATCAAGATGGAGAAAATCACAAATTTTTAACAGATGGTTCTTATTTGGCTTTAACTCCAAGATTTTCACCTGCAGCTCAAGAAGTAGCATATCTTTCATATAATAATGCAGTTCCTAGAATTTTCTTGTTAGATTTAAACACTGGAAATCAGAGGGTTTTAGGTGATTTTCCTGGCATGACATTTAGTCCAAGATATTCTCCTAATGGTAAGAAATTAGTTATGAGTTTAGCACGAAACGGTAATACTGACATTTATGAGATGAACTTACAAACAAAAAAGATTACTAGATTAACTAAATATGAGGGTATTGATACTGCTCCATCATATTCTCCCGATGGAGATTTTATAACATTTGAATCAGATAGAAGTGGGAGTCAAAAAATCTATATTATGAACCTAAAAACAAAAAACATTAAAAGAATAAGTTTTGGCAAGGGAAAATACGCAACACCAGTTTGGTCGCCAAGAGGAGATTTGATAGCATTTACAAAATTACTTGGTGGAGAATTTTATATTGGGGTTATGTATACTGATGGTAAAGGAGAAAGGGTGGTTTACAAATCTTATTTAGTTGAGGGACCAACCTGGTCGCCTAATGGAAGAGTTTTAAGCTTTTATAGTCAAAACAAGAGATCAGGAGGAAAAATATCTCCTCCAAAGATAAAACTTATTGATTTAACTGGTGTGAACTTAAGGGAACTAATCACTCCTTCAGATGCATCTGACCCATCATGGTCAGGCTTACTTCCTTAAAGTATCTTAGAGGAAGTTTAAAGTTTAAAAAAAAATTGATAGCATTGACTTCTGTCATCTCAGAATGTAAAACTGTAGGAAGTTAAATTTTTCAAGGGTAAAACATATATGAAAACCAAACTTTTTACTTTCCTAATTGGAGCTTTTCTAATCACTGGTTGCGCAAATGACGATCAGTATGTTGGTAGTGATAGCCTCTTTATAGATGACACATTCAGAGAGATTCCTACACACGACCATGTTGATTGTTACGGATCCTGCACTGTAAAAATTTATAATGGAAAACCTCGGTAGGTGATCTTGTTTAACATTGTTGACTTGTAATGATCAAGTTAATCAGGTAAAAATCAATGTTATCGTTGACTTATCTTTTATCAAAATGTAAAAATGATCTAGGATTAGAAAATTTATAATAATTTTTATAAGGATATAACTATGAAAAATAAATATTTATCACTACTTGCCGCTAGTTTTCTTGTAATTTCTGGTTGCGAGACTATCGGTGGAGGATCTGGGTCCTCAACTCCAGGATATGAATATGGAGATTCCAAACAAGCTAATTTACAAGCCTATTTACAAAATGAGATTGGTGACAGAATTTACTTTGAGACTGACAAACACAATATTTCATCAGCAGCTGCGTATACACTTGAAACTCAGGCTAATTGGTTGAAATCAACTCAAGGTTTTCAAATAATAATTGAGGGACATTGTGATGAAAGAGGTACAAGAGAATACAACCTTGCATTAGGTGAGAGGCGAGGGAACTCTGTTAAGGATTTCTTAGTTTCTCTTGGAGTTGACTCTGGTAGAATAACAGTTATAAGTTACGGAAAAGAAAGGCCTGCGGCTGAAGGTTCAACATCAGAATCTTGGGCTGAAAATAGAAGAGCCGTCACAGTTGTGAGCGGAAACTAGAAATACTTTTCTAAAGTTTTGTATCCTTATTGATTAAAAAGGGCTAGAAATATAAACTAGCCCTTTTCCTTATGAATAAAATTAAATTTTTCATACTAATTTTTTTGATCACCTTTTTAAAAGGAAATTTCATTTTTTGTCAAGATCTTGATGTTGATGAGACATTAGAAAGATTGGATAGATTAGAAAAAAATGTTTCTGATCTACAAAAAGGTAAATTTGATGAATTAGATAAAAGTCTGTCTTCTGGATATATTTCAAGAAATGAGTCTAGATTAGATGAAATTGAAACAAAAAGTAGAACAAATTATGGGGTTCTTGAAGAAATTCAAAATAAATTAACTAATATTAATGAAAAATTAGAATTAATAAATTCAGATTTCCAATCAAGAATATTAAAAATAGAAGAAGAGTTAGTGAAAATCAAAAATTTAAATGATACCAGAAAAAACACAAAAATTAACAAAAATGAGAGTATAAGGAAAGTGGAAGAAAGAGTATTTGAAAAAAACCAAATCCAACCACCACTTGAATTAAAAAAAGAAAATAAAGAAAGTTTAACAGAATCTGAAATTAAAAAAAAATACGAAAATGCAATTAAACTATTGTGGGCGAGTAAATTTCAAGAAGCAGAAAATGAATTAAATAGTTTGAAAAAAAGTAACCCTGAAGATCTTATGCCAAACATTCAATATTGGCTAGGAGAAATACATTATGCCCAGAAAAATTTTGAAAAAGCTATAGTTGAATTCGGAGAAGGGTTAAAGAAATACCCCGATTCCATTAAAGGACCTGACAATATGCTCAAACTTGCACTATCATTTTCAAATTTGGAAAGAAAGGACGATGCTTGCAATGTATTGTATGAGCTACAAATTAAATATAAAAATGCTCCCAAAAATGTTTTAGAAAGATCTTTAACTGAAAGAAAGAAACTTGATTGTCCAAAGGAATAGGGTGACCTTAAAAACAATTTCCAATAAAGAGTTTTATAAATCATTATCTAATAATTTTACATTTGAAAAAAATCCGCATATAGGTTTATGCGTTTCTGGTGGTGTTGATAGTATGGCCTTGATGATTTTAATGAACCATTGGATAAAAAAACATAAAGGTAAACTCACTATTTTTCACTTCAACCATAATCTTAGAAAAGAATCGAAAAAGGAAGCGCAATTTGTTTCTAAAGAAATTAAAAAAATTGGTTTGGAATTTCACATCTTGGAGTGGACAGGAGTTAAGGAAAAGTCTGGAGTTATGGAAAAAGCAAGAGAAGCAAGATACGGTGCAATAATAAAGTTATGCGAAAAATTAGGCATTATACATCTAATGACTGCTCATCATTTAAACGATAATATTGAAACTTTTTTTATGAGACTCAAAAGAAAAAATTCAACTTTAGGACTTTCATCAATTCCTGAAAAAAAAATTTTGAAAAACCTTCAAATCTTAAGACCACTGATAAATTATAAGAAAAAAAGGCTTATTGATACCTGTCTTTTTCATAAATTAAGATGGTTGGAGGATCCTAGTAATGAAAATAAAATTTTTGAAAGATCTAGAATAAGAGATGAATTGAGCAAAAAAAATTTATATGAAAATAAGAAATTAAAAAATCAATTTAAAGATAGACAAATTAATAATAGCAATATAGAGAAGAAAATTTCAGATTTTTTTGCAGAAAAATTAAGGTTCTTTGAATATGGTGTTTTTGAATTAAGTATAAAAAATCTTTTTGAACAAAGAAATTATATAAAAATAGAGATTCTAAAAAAAATACTAACAACTTGCTCAGGTAATTTCTATTCACCAGCCAAAGAAGCAGTTGAGGACTTAATATCAAAGATTAGAGATGGAAGAGAGACGAAGTATACTCTTCACTCGTGTTTAATTTTAATTTCAAATCAAAGATTGAGATTTTATCGTGAGATTTTAAACAAAAAAAATGTTGAAAAATTTTTTTCTCTTAAAAGAGGTATGTCCAGTCTTTGGGACAATAGGTTTCAAATAACTTCAAATTTATATACTGCCAAATGTGAGGTGATAAATGAAAAGAAATGGATGAATTTGAAAAAGTACTTTTCTTTGGAGAAATCAAAAATAAATTTTTTTATTCTCCAATCCTTACCATTGATAAAAATAAATAAGACAAATATAATTCCCTTTGTTTCAAATGATTCAGTTTTTAAAAAAAATAAGCTTGATTTCTACTTTAACCCTAAAATCCCATTAACAAAAAAAAATTTTTTTAGATATTAATTGAGTTTTATCATATATATAATTATATAAAGTCTAATGAATAATAGTTTATTAAAAAATATTGCTATATGGCTTCTCATTGGCTTTCTAGTTTTCTTGATTGTAGATTTCTATAAGACCAATTCAGTCAACCAACAATCAAGAGTTATTCCTTACTCAAATTTCTTAAATGATGTAAAAAATGGAAATGTTAACAGAGTTGATATAAGAGGTAACAATATCACTGGAGTTTATTCAAATGGTGAAGTTTTTTCAACTTATTCCCCTAACGATCTTAATTTAATTGACAAACTTGAAAAAAACAATGTTGAGATAATAGCTCAACCTCTTGAGAAAAATTCTCCCGGACTCTTAGATATACTTATTTCTTGGTTTCCAATGCTGCTGCTAATAGGTGTCTGGATATTTTTTATGAGGCAAATGCAATCAGGAAGTGGAAGAGCAATGGGATTTGGTAAATCAAGAGCTAAACTTCTCAATGAAAATAAGGATAAAGTTACATTTCAGGATGTTGCTGGGATCGATGAAGCAAAGGCTGAGTTAGAAGAAATTGTAGAATTTCTAAAAGATCCTTCAAAATTCCAAAGATTAGGTGGAAAAATACCCAAAGGTGCCTTATTAGTTGGACCTCCTGGAACAGGTAAAACTCTTCTTGCAAGAGCTATTGCTGGTGAGGCAAATGTTCCATTCTTTTCAATTTCAGGATCAGATTTCGTAGAAATGTTTGTTGGCGTCGGTGCTAGTAGAGTCAGAGATATGTTTGATCAAGGTAAAAAGAATGCCCCATGCATAATTTTTATTGATGAAATTGATGCTGTAGGAAGACATAGAGGTGCTGGTTTAGGAGGAGGAAACGATGAAAGAGAGCAGACTTTAAACCAGTTACTAGTTGAAATGGACGGTTTTGATGCAACTGAAGGGGTAATTCTTATTGCTGCTACTAACCGTCCAGATGTTTTGGACCCTGCCCTATTAAGACCAGGAAGGTTCGATAGACAGGTAGTTGTACCAAACCCTGATATCCAAGGTAGGAAAAAAATATTAGATGTTCATACTCGAAAATTGGCCTTAGCCCCAGATGTGGATATCACAGTAATAGCAAGAGGCACTCCTGGTTTTTCCGGTGCAGATTTGGCTAACCTTTCAAATGAAGCTGCTTTATTAGCTGCTCGAAGAAATAAAAGGTTAGTGACTATGCTTGATTTTGAGGATGCTAAAGATAAAGTTCTTATGGGTGCAGAAAGAAGATCAATGGTTATGACATTAAAAGAAAAAGAATTAACTGCATATCATGAAGCTGGACATGCGCTAGTAGGAGTTTTTACGCCAGGAAATGACCCACTTCATAAAGTTACAATAATCCCAAGGGGAAGAGCCCTTGGAGTAACTATGAATCTTCCTGAAAGAGATAGATATTCTGAAACTAAAAAGGAAATGAAAGCAAAATTGGCTATGATATTTGGAGGTAGGGTTGCAGAAGAACTAATATTTGGAAAAGAAAATATTACCTCTGGTGCTTCAAATGACATTCTTCAGGCCACACAAAGAGCAAGGGCTATGGTTGTTGAATGGGGAATGAGCGATGTGCTCGGTCCATTGAGATATTCAGAGAATGAAGAAGATGTATTCCTAGGAAGATCAGTTACTCAAAAGAAAAGTATGTCTGATGAAACTGCAAAAATAATTGATTCAGAAATCAGAAAGTTAATTGATCAAGCAGAATCTCACGCAAGAAAGATCTTAAAAAAAAATATTAAGCATCTTCACAATTTAGCAAAAGCACTGCTTGAATTTGAAACTTTATCAGGCGAAGAAGTTAATGAGTTAATTAAAAAGGGAAAAATTAAAACAAAGACTCAAACAAGCTCCAAATCTAATAATAAAAAAACATCTATACCTGTGAGACGAAATAAAAAATCAAAAAATCAAATTGGTTTAGACCCCAATCCTGTAACTACATAATTTGTTAATAACAATAATTTGTGTATTAAAAATATAAAATATTATCTAAGACCATTAGGCTATTTGCCAAATAGAGAGGGTTATTACCAAAAAAAAAAAAATAAGGCTATTGAGATCAACAATTCATTTTATAGTTTGATAGAATTGATTATTAGAGAAAAAAAGATTCTTAAAAAAATATATTCTATTGAGGATTTTCAACAACTAATCTTAAA
>MDTE01056492.1_pt1 | contig 17530 bp, 15 predicted proteins | sample 811231 | NCBI WGS metagenome assembly MDTE01 (sample SAMN05326651, study PRJNA326480) | marine metagenome | isolation source: seawater | place: Indian Ocean: Red Sea | collected 2010
AGAGGACGTAGGATTTCACGGGCACAGGGCCCCTGAAGGGCCAGAAGTGCTGTTTGGTCAGACACATCCTTAACTTCTACCTCAAAATCGCTTGCGTGCTTAGACACCCATGCCCAATCCTTCGCCAGATTAGAGGCATTCACAACGAGCATAAATTGGTCAGGGAAACGGTAAATGATTAAATCGTCTATCACACATCCTGTCTCAAGACACATCGCTGAATACTGCGCTTGACCAACTTGGATAATCGAAGCGTCGTTCACCGAGATCCTTTGGATTAAGCCAAGGGCTTCAGGACCTCGTACGATAAATTCCCCCATGTGCGAGACGTCGAAAAGACCGGCCGTCTCTCGCACTGCGGCGTGCTCTGCCTTTATGCCGGTAGTGTATTGCACGGGCATCGAATACCCAGCGAACGGCACCATCTTAGCACCCAAGGCGACGTGTGCGTCGTTTAGTGGTGTCAGCTTCAGTGTGTCGGACAAGGATCGACCTTTTTGTTAAGTGAATAGTTGCGCCACCCCACGCGGCACCGTCCTAAAGGATGTAACGACTCAAGTCTTCGTCCTCCGAAACCTCCTTGAGTCTCGTATGCACCAGACTCCTGTCGACGACCACCGGATCTCCAGCCGCTTCGGGCAGATCGAACATCACATTCTCTAGCAGTGTCGTCAGTACTGTGCGAAGCCGGCGAGCTCCAATGTTCTCCATACGTTCATTTAGTTCCATCGCGATACGAGCAATCTCTTCAACACCGTCGTCAGTGAACTCAATTGCTCCGCCCTCTGTTTCGATAAGGGCACAGTATTGGTCCAAAAGAGCGTTTTTGGGCTCGCGAAGGATTCTGGCGAACTCTTCTTCCCCGAGTGTCTGTAACTCGACTCGAATAGGAAAGCGCCCCTGCAACTCAGGTATCAGGTCCGAGGGCTTAGCAACGTGGAAGGCACCGGCAGCGATAAATAAGATGTGATCGGTGCGAACCAACCCATACTCCGTTGCTACAGTAGAACCTTCTACGATAGGTAGCAGATCTCTCTGCACACCCTCCCTGCTCACGTCCGGGCCACGCCCACCTCGATCGCCAGCCACCTTATCGATTTCGTCCAAGAAGACGATACCCATCTCCTCTGCACGGTACAGAGCCTCGTTCACAACTTCATCCATATCCACGAGTCGTTCTAGCTCATCCTGAAGAAGAATACGTCGAGCTTCAGCGACCGACACTTTGCGCTTCTTCTTCTTCTTCGGAAGCATATCCTGAAGCATCTCGGTGAAGTTGTGATCCATCCCTTCTCCACCGCCCATCGGAATCATCATCCCGTCAATTGAGGCCGACTGTGTCACTTCAATCTCGACTTCACGCTCCTCGAGCTTCTCTTCCTTCAGCAGCGCTCCGAGCTTCTCGCGCGTACGAAGCCGACGCTCATGCACCTCGTCCTCCTGCTCTGCTACCCCTGAGGGGCCCGCTACAAAAACACTAGATGTATTTTCCGATGGCGATTCCGGCTCCGGACTCCTTATCGGTAGCAAAAGATCTAGGATCTTCTCATGCACGCGCGCTTCGGCGGTCCCTTGTACCTCGTACTCTCGGTCGGCTCGAACTAAGTTGATCGAAATATCTACGAGATCCCGAATCATCGACTCTACGTCTCGGCCAACGTAGCCCACCTCGGTGAACTTAGACGCTTCCACCTTAAGGAACGGGGCGCCAGCAAGACGAGCGAGTCGGCGTGCGATCTCTGTCTTTCCGACTCCAGTTGGACCGATCAGGATCAAATTGTTCGGAGCGATCTCCTGCCTCATCTCCTCCTCGACCCTCTGACGACGCCAGCGATTTCGAAGAACAATGGCAACCGCCTTCTTCGCATCACTTTGCCCGATAATGTACTTATCTAACTCGGCAACAATCTGACGTGGTGTCAGTTCATCAAGCCAAATCGGACCCTCTTCTTTTCCGTCCGACTCTTTTGCTTTTGGATCGGCAGCTTGAATTGCTTCAGTCGTCATCCCTCACTCTCCCAATTCAAGGACGACTATGTCCTGATTTGTGTAGATGCAGATGTCCCCAGCTATTTCGAGAGATCTTTTAACCACTTCCGCTGCATCAAGCTCCGAGTGGTCTTTTAAGGCCCTGGCAGCAGCGAGAGCAAAAGACCCACCCGATCCAATCGCGAGGACGCCATCGTCCGGTTCGATCACATCACCATTCCCACTGACAAGAAACAGGTGCTCTCGATCAGCAACCGCTAGCAGAGCATCTAGACGTCTCAGGTAGCGATCCATTCTCCAGTCCTTAGCTAGCTCGACTACAGCTTTAGTCATATTTGCGGGATAGCGTTCTAGCTTCTCTTCTAGCTTTTCGAAAAGTGTGAAAGCATCAGCCACAGCGCCGGCAAACCCAGCTAAAATCGCACCATCACGAAGTTCTCGAACCTTCCGTGCACTACCTTTTACAACGGTATCGGCCATAGTAACCTGACCGTCACCTCCCATCGCAACTCGTCCCTCCTTCCGGACGGCTAGGACAGTTGTTGCGTGTACATCATGCAGACTCATGGGCTCCACACAGGAAGAAATGGGCGTTTGTGTATCAAAAATCGCGCGGTGTGCAAACGCGGGGCAAAGAATCTAACGCAGAGACTGCCTATATGGCATACATCAGTCCGAACGAGGGTGCGCTGTCCGATAGACTCGGAGGAGGCGTTCCTTACTGGTGTGCGTGTAGATCTGAGTTGTCGAAAGCGATACATGCCCTAGGAGTTCTTTGACAGCTAGCAGATCAGCTCCGGCCTCCAGGAGGTGCGTCGCAAATGAGTGGCGCAAAGCGTGCGTAGATAATCCTCTAGATCCTGCGGCCTGCTCAAGACACTCGCGAGCAACCGACTGGATCGACCTACGAGACAAGCGACCACCACGGATATTTACGAGCAGGGCTGCTTCTGGAGATCGGATCACATCATTCCTTCTAGGCTTGTAGCGTTCGATGGCCCTTAAGGCAGCGTCGGTCACCGGCACGATCCGCTCCTTCGCTCCTTTCCCAGTCACACGCATCTGCTTTGCAGTCTGATCTATCTGATCGACACCCAACTCGTGGAGTTCCGACAGCCTCAACCCACTACCGTATAGCAATTCCATGATCACGAGCATCCTCGTGCCAACAAGCGTGTTGTCTTTCGCTTGAAGCTCCGCGTATTCGAAGACGGCATCCGCATCTGCACGTGAAAGGTGCCCAGGCAGTCTGCGCTCTAGCTTCGGTGCCCTTATCGTCTGACCCGGATTCGACGGAATTCGCTCCTCCAGATGTAAGAAAGAAAAGAATGTCCTTGCCGAAGTCAGCTTCCGGGCGATGCTCCTTTTGGCGAGTCCCCGCCGGGCACACGCGCCCATGAAGGCTCTTAAAGCCAACCTGTCAACATCTAGGTCGGCCCAACCCCAATCGGACTTACCAAGGTATCCGGTAAGAAACTCTTCGAGTTCCTTCAGATCGCCGCGGTAGGCCTTGAGTGTGTTAGCCGCAAGTTGACGTTCATCAGCCAAGTGTCGGAGGAAGTCTTCGACTTCGGGGCGCTCTAAATCTTGATTCTTCACGCCGACGCGGTCATGCCCGGAAAGTGATCCTTAATCCAGGCTATGAAATCATCCTGAGCTCTCTGAGCAAGGATCTTCCGCTTCTCCTTCTTGTTCTTGACTCTTCTAGGCAGCGGATCCACAAGTCCCCAGTTTGAATTCATAGGTTGGAATCGACCCGGGGCTGCATCACGTAGGTATCGATACAAGCCTCCAATCATAGTCGTCGGTGGCGGTAGCACCGGATCCTTTCCTTCGAGGAGACGGGACAGGTTTATCCCGGCGAGAATCCCCGATGCAGCTGACTCAGTATAGCCTTCTACACCCGTCAACTGACCAGCAAATAACAGGTCATCCCGACCCTGGAGACCACCCCACGCTGAGAGACACTCCGGAAAATTCAGGTAACTGTTTCGGTGTATTGAACCCCATCTTAGAAAATCAGCATTCTCAAGACCTGGGATCGTTGAGAAAACACGACGTTGGTCTCCAATCTTCAAACGGGTCTGAAATCCAACCATGTTCCACATCTGCCCAGCCCGGTCTTCTCTACGCAGCTGCACCACCGCCCAAGGCCGCTCTCCTGTCCGCGGATCCGTAAGTCCTATCGGTTTCATCGGACCGAAGCGCAAAGTTTCGTTCCCTCGTGCAGCCATAACCTCTACAGGGAGACAGCCTTCAAAGTAGGGAACGTTGTCCCAATCGTGCCCTTCATGAGCCTCACCCGCCTTTAAGGCGGTAATGAACGCGTCATACTCTTCTTTGGTCATCGGGCAATTCATATAATCAGCATCTTCATCGAATCGCCCTGCTTCGAATACTATCTCGTCATTCAAGCTTTCCCTCTCCACAATGGGAGCTATCGCGTCAAAGAAAGACAGGCCTCGGTCTCCCAAAGCTCTCCCGATCGCCTCGTAAAGGGCACCCGAGGTGAGTGGGCCCGTCGCTATGATCGCTGGCCCCTCCGGCAAATTCAGGCATTCACCGCGAACCACCTCTATTCGTGACTCTGCGCTGATCGCGGCCGTCATTGTCTGCGCGAAGAGGTTCCGATCCACCGCAAGAGCGGAGCCGGCAGCTACTCGAGAAGCATCAGCTGACCGCAAGAGAACAGATCCTAGACTCCGCATCTCTCGCTTTAGTTGGCCGTGCGCGTTCTCTGGAGCCTCACTTTTGAAAGAGTTAGTACATACCAACTCACCTAGGTTTTCTGTCTGATGGGCCTCGGTTTCTCGAACAGGCCGCATCTCCATGAGACGCACTTTGTGCCCCGCCTGTGCAAGATGAAGGGCAGCTTCGCAGCCGGCCAAACCACCTCCGACCACGGTCACCACGGAAGTCATCCCTCCGACCCATCCACCTTTTTATCAGCAGGCTTTTTCTTTGTCGCCTTCTTCGCGGCAGGCTTCTTCTTCCAACCCCGGCGGCGGCCACCACCCTTTGCAGCCTTTTCGGCAAGCATCTTCACCGCCTCTTCCAATTCGAGAGCTTCCGGCTCTGCACCTTCGGGTAGGTTGGCGTTGGTCGTTCCGTCGGTCACGTACGGTCCGTAGCGACCGTTCTTCACGATGACATCCTCACCACTCTCAGGATGTTTACCCAGTTCCTTCAGCGGAAGCTTCGCATCCAGGAGAGCGACTGCTTCGTCCAACGATACGGTCCACATCTCGTCATTCGCCTTGAGACTGGCGTAAATCTTACCGCGTCTTACGTACGGCCCAAAACGTCCTAGCGCCGCCACAATGATCTTATCTGTCTTCGGGTCGTTACCGATCGTTCGCGGAAGCTCTAGCAACTTCACCGCGTAATCAAAGTCGACCGAGGTATGATCAATCTCTTTCGGCACACTGACGCGTTTAGGTTTCTCATCCTCGGTCGGAGGTGCTAGCTCCACATACGGACCATACGGACCGTACTTAAGCTTTATCATACGGCCCTCGACAGGGTGCACACCGAGTTCGTCTCCGTCGGGGTTGAACCCATCAAGCGACCGAGTGCTCTGGCAGTCTGGATAGGCCGAGCAACCTAAGAAACGGCCATACCGGTTCCAGCGAACCAACATAGAGGAGCCGCACTTGTCGCAGGTCTCGCCTTCCGCGGCGAGGATCTCCTTGATGATCTCGTCGGAGTTTTCTTCGCCCTCCTTCAACCGTCTCGTAAGCCGGGGGTAAAAGTCCTCAAGCCGCTCGCGCCATTCGAGCTCGCCTTCTGCGATCTGGTCTAACTCAAGTTCAACGTCTCGGGTGTATCCGACATCAAAGATGTCGGGCAGCACCCTGACAACAAGTTTTGAAACGACCTCGCCCAAATCAGTCGGATGAAAACGCCTCTGTTCAAGTTCGACATACGGACGCCTTTCATTTTGAAGCACCGAAATGATCGAGGCGTACGTTGAAGGTCGTCCAATCCCCTGTTTCTCAAGCTCTTTAACCAGACTCGCCTCGGAATAACGCGGCGGTGGCTGTGTAAAGTGCTGCCGTGGCTCAAGGGCCGTCACGTTCGCAGACGCACCCTCAGAAAGCTCTGGCAGTGCCTCTAAATCACCGACAGGTTTCTGGTCGCCCTGCTCAAGCGCTTCCTTGTACAGCTTCGTGAAGCCGTCAAACTTCATGATTGAACCAGAGGACCTGAACCGATATTCCCGACCGTCAGAGCCTTCCATATCGAAGTCTACTGAGGTGATATCGTGGACCGCCGGCTCCATTTGGCTAGCCACAAACCTCAGCCATATCATCTCGTACAACTTGGCTTGGTCTACCTCGAGGTAGCGCGCAGCCTCCGAAGGGACAATCGTCACATCAGTCGGCCTTACCGCTTCGTGCGCGTCTTGTGCGTCTTTGTTCTTCCCCGAATACAGCCTCGGAGCCGCAGGAAGATACTTCTCTCCATACTCTGACTGCTCTTTTATCCAAGAACGTGCTTGATTCGCAGCGGTCGGAGAGACACGCGTAGAGTCCGTTCGCATATACGTGATAAGCCCTACCTGACCCCTGCTCCCAATCTCCTGACCTTCATAGAGCCTCTGTGCATTCGACATCGTACGCTTCGTCGAGAAGCGAAGTCTCTTTGCAGCTGCCTGCTGCATCGTAGATGTAGTGAACGGTGCCGGGGGATTTTTCTTCTGCTCACGCCTGCGAACCTCTGTCACGACGAAGGGCAGATCCCGCACTGCATTTAGCACAGTCTTCGCCTTTTCCTCGTCACCGATCTTGAACTTCGACTTACTGTCTATTGTGTTGTTATCAATGTGATGGAGCCTGGCTTCGAAGGGTTGTCCGTCCTTGAGCAGGCTTGCTGTGATCGACCAGTATTCATCCTGCACAAAAGCCCTAATCTCATCTTCGCGGTCACAAATAATTCGCAGCGCAACACTTTGAACACGACCTGCGGAGAGACCTGGTCGAATCGGCCGCCACAGAAACGGGCTGACTTTGAAACCAATCAACCGGTCCAGAATCCTCCGTGTCTTTTGAGCTTCAATCTGGCCGTGGTCTAGGTCGCCACCGCGCTCAAGTGCCTGACCAACCGCACTCTTCGTGACCTCACCAAAGGTTATTCTTGTAAAACGCTCAGGCTTCTTCTCGTAACCGAGTTCCTCAGCGACATGAAACGCGATTATCTCACCTTCCCGATCCCGATCGGTCGCCAGAATCACAGAGTCCTTGCCCTTCGCCGCCCTCTTTAGGGCGGCAACCACTTTCCCCTTGCCTCGAATAATTTCGTACGTCGGCTCGAACCCGTTCTCTACATCAACGCCTAGCTTCTTCGGAGGAAGATCCTTGATGTGACCAATTGTCGCTTCAACTTGGTAATCGCTACCCAAGTATCGTTCGATACTTTTGGCCTTAGCCGGAGACTCTACGATGACGAGGTGTTTTGCGCTCATTGGGGTTCGGTTTTTACTACTGAGAGCTCAAGGATTTCGATGATATGCGACGTGACATCTTCTACTGACTTGCCGTTCGTGTCTACTCTGAGTGACGCTAGAGCGTAAGCGGTTCGCCGCGATTCGAGAAGTCCTCGTGCAGTCTGAACCCCCATGTCTCTGGACATAAGGGGGCGTTCGGTAACGTCACGCCCCACGCGTCGAAGTGACTCCTCTGCATCGACTTCAAGCCATATAGATAGAGTGCTCGCATCCAACCGAGACAGGCGACCTCGCTCAGTGGCCCATCCTCCTCCAGTCGCCAACACAATCTCGTCTTCGCTCAGTAATTCCTGTGCGACAGATCCTTCTTCCCGTCTAAAGGCACTCTCGCCCGGGTCCGAAAACCAGTCTCTTATGGATCTGCCCGAGCGACTGACAATCTCGTGGTCTAGGTCGAAAAAACGCCACCCAAGCTGGGCTGCGAGCGCTCTCCCAACCGATGTCTTGCCAGCCCCCATGAAACCGACAAGGACGACCCGGCGCACTGCAGACTCGGTCAACGCTCCCCGAAACCTCGTTCCGCCAAGTACGTGATATACCCGTCAAAGTTTCTTCGCAGCTCTCTTACTGAATCACCGCCAAACTTTTCGAGAACCGCATCCGCTATGACAAGTGCCACCATCGCCTCTCCAACCACCCCGGCGGCGGGAACGGCACACACGTCGCTGCGCTCCACTGCCGCATCACCCTCTGACCCATCTCGCAAGTCCACACTGGGAAGGCGCTTGCGCAGCGTAGAAATGGGCTTCATCCCACCTCGTACTAGGATCGGTTGACCTGTCGTGACACCTCCTTCTAGCCCCCCGGCACGATTCGATGCCCGGCCAATGCCACCAGACCGGGTCTGGTCTTCGGCTAGAACGATTGGGTCATGTACTTCGGATCCCGGTCGACTTGCAGCCTCAAATCCCATTCCCAAATCGACACCCTTAACGGCCTGTATCGACATAACAGCCGCTGCGAGCCTGCCATCGAGCCTTCTATCCCATGACACGTAAGAACCAAGGCCGACAGGAAGTCCACGCACCACGACCTCGAAGATTCCTCCGAGTGTGTCTCCTCTATCCTTAGCCTCGTCGATCTCTTTGCACATTAGGGCTGACGCCTTGCGATCTAGACATCGTACGGGATCCTCATCTGCCACCGCATTAAGATCGTCTGGGAGATCAGTAAGATCGACAGCAACCGATCCAATTGCGCGGACATGACTTTGAACCGAGATACCAAGCTCTAGCAGAAGCCGCTTGGCCACCGCGCCGCATGCTACCCGCGCAGCTGTCTCACGAGCGCTTGCTCGCTCAAGGATGTCTCTTACGTCACGGCGATCATATTTGAAGGCGCCAGCAAGGTCCGCATGGCCAGGTCGTGGCAGATAGTGAGGTTTGAGCGATTTCGGATTCACGTCTTTGGGTGGCGCTTCGTGGGCCATCGCCGTGGTCCAGTTTTCCCAGTCTCGATTTCGAATAACCATCGAGATCGGTGAGCCCAACGTTTCACCGAGTCGGACTCCACTTAGAAGTTCCACTTGATCTTTTTCAATCTGCATCCGGCGGCCTCGGCCGTACCCTCTTTGGCGCCGCGCGAGTTCCGGATCTACGTCGCGCGCTACATCGAGACCTAGGCCAGAAGGAACACCCTCCAATAGCGCTGTCAGCGCTTTACCGTGCGATTCTCCGGCTGTGTGAAAACGTAGACAGATCATTGTTTATTGACCTTTGAACCCAGATCAGTCGTTACGTGAACGAACGCAATTAGAGAATCTCGCCTGGGTCGGATTTGGCATCTCTTAGACTGACTGTGTGTGACCCAAGAAGTGTTCTTAACGTCAGCGAGTGCAGACAACCTCTTCCTTTTGGGTTGGAGTGACCGGTTCAGTAGGGGGAAGCCCTGCACCTCCGAAGATGGCACAACCCTCTTCCTTTCCAAGCTCAGAATGGGTTGCCACAGCACTCCATCCGGAGCTGGACGCAGTTATCGCTAGTATCACCCCATGAGAGCTCGCGAGGGAAAGCTCTTCCAGATCGTTCGTATATGAATAGTGGTCCTCCAAATACGTCTGCTGTCGACTCGACAAATGCTCGAGGTCAGCCTTCATCGCTGCGAAATATGCCCTCTCGCGAATGGCACTGAATTTCGGAATCACAATTGCGGCTATAATCGCAATGATGACAGCTACGATAAGGAGCTCGACAACAGTGAAGCCTTTGCTTTGCTGCATTTTCATAATCCAAACGAGATGTTTTCTGACACGGGTCCTCGCAGAAACGAAATCTGATTTGACCAGCGAGTCTACTAACTTGGCACAACCCGGAAAGAACCGACAAGCCAAAACGAGCTGTGAACCCACCTCCTGACCCATCTATAAATCAGTGTAAAGCATTCACCCGAAATCGAATCACTTCAAGGCACCTGACCGCTATCGTTCAGCTTCGAGCTGAATCTCTCTTCACTGTCCCAGAGCGCAATCGACGGACGAGCCCATAACTTAGCTTTTTGACTGAATAGATTGTATTTGACGATGCATCCAAGTGCTGAGATTCCATCTTTCCACCCAATCTTCTTGCCCTCAGCATACGAGCGACCATGGTAACTGATCGGGAGTTCGTAAATGCGAGCACCGGCCTGTGCTAGCCTTGCCGTAATTTCCGGCTCAATCCCAAACCGATTTGCAGACAGGGGCAACTCATCTAGTAGCTCCCGCCGAACCATTTTGTAGCACGTTTCCATGTCAGTCAGGTTCAGGTCGGTAAACATATTTGAGAGCAGGGTCAGGAAACGGTTTCCGACAGAATGCCAGAAGAACAGGACTCTGTGCGGACCACCCAAGAAACGTGATCCGTAGACCGCGTCAGCCTTACCGGAGAGGATAGGCTGAAGCAGCCTCGGGAACTCATGAGGGTCGTACTCCATATCCGCATCCTGGACAACCACCACGTCCCCGGTGGCATGCTTAAATCCGGTGCGTAAAGCAGCACCCTTTCCCTGATTCACTTTTTTACTTATCAACCGATCGATGAGGTCGCCTTCTAACCTGGCTAACAACTCACTCGTCCCGTCAGTCGACCCATCGTCGACGACTATGACTTCCAGCCAGAGGGGCACATCCCGCACCCGGCTTAGAAGTGTTTCTACAGTTTGGACTTCATTATATACCGGGATGACAACCGAGAGTCGAACTCGATCCCACGCCAAGTCGCCGTCGAGATCCCGTGGTCCAGCGCTCTTGGGAAAATTCATCTTTCAGGACTCTATTGACGGTTCAACCAACTAAAGCTGAAAAGGTAATCCGATGGGAAACCCTTTGCGTGGTCTCAGCGAGAATCTGGCCGAACCAATCGACATACTTCATCCACGATCGAATATCCTGACCCACCCATTCTTCCGACCGGGTTAAGATCCTCCGAAAAAATAATGCTCGTCCCTCGTTTTTTCCGAAGCGAAGAGTCTAGTCGGATACCGACGACTTCACCAACGACTAACGTATTGTATCCACTCAACCCGACCTCTTGGGTAACTTCGCACTCCAGCACTGCCTTACACTCAGAAACAAAAGGGGCGGCCACACGATCGGAATCAACCGGAGTTAGCCCGACAAGCGCGAACTCATCGACCTCGGGCGGCACGCTGGCTGATGAATCGTTCATCTGCTCAATTAATTCTTGAGACACGATATTCAAACAAAAAGCACCAAGCTCTCTGATGTTCGCGAGCGAGTCTTTCATCCCCGACTTCTTCTGGCCAATCGAGACCCCCACCAACATCGGGTGGACAGATAGCACATTGAAAAAGCTGTAAGGTGCAAGGTTTGGAACGCCATCTGCGCTTCTGGTCGACAACCATCCAATCGGACGAGGCACCACGAGCGACGTGATCAGCTCGTAGCTCTCTAGCTCTAGGAGTTCACCTGGAGTCAGGACCTCTGTGACCAGGCTCAACCGCCTTGAGGGACGTCGATGACCTGACCAATGTAAATACGGCTGCCTCGAATCCCATTCCTATCCCGAAGTTCATCGACCGTAGTGTCGTGCGCTCGGGCAATGGTCCACAAAGAGTCGCCTCGCCGCACTCTGTATTCCAGCATATCCGGTTCACCCACCCCTCGAGCCAGCAAGGAGGTTACATAGTCGGCGTAGGGCCGGGGGAAGAGTGCGACGTGGTAGTGGCGTGGACTACGCTCTAGGGTTGCCTCAAGCACCCCCTGTCTCTCTAGACTCGAAAGGACCCCCTGCAACCATTCACGACAAGCACGGTTCCAACTGTATCTCAGGTCTAGCGCCATTCCGGTCGGGTGCACCGACCTATCGGATGCATTACGAGGCTGTCTTGTGGTTGGACGCGTCAAGCTCGTGATAACAAGCTGCTCTCCACACGCCCGCCGGTACTGGGCTCCAAGGCGCTCGGCAAAGAGCCGAACTTCAGGACGAGCGAACGGATAGCGCACATCGTTCTTCACAATAAAGTCACGAGTTGACTCAATCCGGACTAACCACCCTTGATCTACAAAAAAACGCACACGCTCAGGGGTATCGATAAACGTGTAGTCATGTTGTCGCGCCATCTGGACCTGACGATCCATGGACGACCGCGATCCTTGAAGCGATTGTGCGATTGCGGAACACGGGGAGACCGCAATCACAGCAGCGATGGAAACACCAAATAGTGCCAGTGGCAGCAGCCGAGAATGAATGCGATTCAGAATCATCTCTTTATCGATTCAAAACCTGTGTTTCGGAGAATCTTAGTGTAGTCGCACTACAGTAGTAAACATTTGTTTACACGCGCAAGGATTATGAAACATTCTTCCTTGGCAGACCCTAGCTTTTAAAACAGAACGATGATCTGAACGAGTAGATCAAAGCCGCGACACCAAGAGCTTTCTCAGTGTTCAACACTCCCCTGCTGCACGGATGGGACCGACCCTATCGAACCGAGATCCTACTCACGGCTAGGGAGTCAGACTTCTCGAGCATCGTTGTATCGAGCTGAGACACGATCCCAATTAACAATGCTCCAGAAAGCAGACAGATAGTCCGGCCGACGGTTCTGATACCTTAGGTAGTAGGCATGCTCCCACACGTCGACCCCCAGTAATGGCGTTAGGCCATGCATGAGCGGGCTGTCCTGATTCGGTGTTGCCTGAACAGACAGAGCCCCCGCAGCATCCGAGCAAAGCCAACCCCACCCAGATCCAAACTGACCTCCGGCCGCCGCCTGGAACTGCGTCCTGAATTCGTCTAGTGACCCGAAGGCCGCATCCACCGCTAGGGCGAGGTCCCCAATCGGGGCTTCTGCACCCCCCGGAGTCATCACATCCCAAAAGAGAGTATGATTGACGTAACCACCTCCATTATTACGAACGGCTCCTCGGATCTCCTCAGGAATCGTGTTTAGATTCGAGACTAAATCGATCGCTGACCTTTCATGGAGATCGTTATGGCTTTCCAGTGCCGCATTTAGCTTGCTGGTGTATCCGGCATGATGCTTGCCGTGATGGATAGCCATGGTTTGTGCGTCAATGTGAGGCTCGAGGGCGTCATGCTCAAAGCCCAGATCAGGAAGCTGGAAAGGGTAGGCCATTTCTGCGGAACTCCTTGGCGTTGATTTCTCTTGTGAGGCGGGCGCTCTCGCCCATACCGGTCTTTCTACCAACAGGAACCTAAAGGTCTTTATGTCGAGACCTTGAAGCTAAGAAACCAAGGCACGCCAGCAAACCTTATCAAGAAGGGGCGGGACTACCTTTTGCTTATGGTCGCCCCACCCCCCGTGATCATGCTAAGACCGCAAAAGACGTGAATCAGTCACTGATGGCCTCTCGTCTTGAAGAGATCGCCTCGTAAGGCTTACGCTCGAAATAGCTACGAGTCTCTGCTGCTACTACAGGAGCCAGTAAAATCAGCGCAATGAGGTTCGGCCAGATTACGATCGCTAGTGCTACGTCACCGAGAGCCCACACAACGGCCAAAGGAATCGCAGCACCGGTGAAGTGTGCCAGAACAAAGAGCGCTTTATAGGGAAGTATCGCCCTCTTTCCAAACAGATAGTAAGCGCAGCGGTCTCCGTAATAGCTCCAGGAAATCGCAGTCGAAATCCCAAAAAGAAGCACTCCGAACACAACTATGAAGTGGCCCCAGTCACCAAGGGGCGCCAGCCCCTGTCGGAAAGCTTCTGCCGTAATCGGGGCCCCATTCTCAACTGCGTTGCCGTAAAGCGAGGTGTACGTCGCACCATCGTCAGCCTTCGCCTCACCGCTTCCTGGATAGATCGTCCCTGTAAAGGGCTGTGTTTGCGCAACGTCTGTATACAGCATTTCAACACTAGCTTCGTGCCAAGAAACCATCGCTGCACCCACGCCCGTATTCACATGCAGACCGTCGGCGATCTCGATTGATTGTGGTGCATCTACGCCAGCGTAACGGTTCGTCTCCACCTCGGCGGTCCAAGTAATATCACCACCACCCAGCGTCACCTCGGTCGGAAACCGCTGCTCATGTGTGCCGGTGACCACGATCACCAACCCTGTCAGGGTACAGATGACAAGTGTGTCGATAAGTGGTTCAAGAAGAGCCACCACGCCCTCAGAGACAGGCTCGTCTGTCTTCGCCGCTGCGTGCGCAATAGGTGCGGAACCCTGACCAGCTTCGTTCGAAAACAGACCTCGTCGGACTCCCCACATCATCGTAACCATAAAGACTCCGATCCCTATGCCCGCAACTCCGGCTTGGGGATTGAACGCCTCTGTAACCACCATTGCAAAAGCTCCCGGCACACTCCCTAAATTAAGCACCAGGATCACTAAGGCGCCGAACACGTAGATCGCAGCCATGAACGGAGCGAGAAAAGCCGTAACCCTCCCAATCCGTCCTATTCCTCCGAGAATAACTGCAGCCACTATGACCGAGGTGATAGCACCCATTACTACCATCGGAATGCCGAAGGCGCTGTTCATCTGATCGGCTACAGTGTTCGCCTGAACTGCGTTACCGGTAAAGAAGGCCGTGAACGCGAGCATGACTGCAAAAAAGACAGCCATCGGCTTCCATTGGGCACCAAGGCCACGCTCGATGTAGTACATCGGGCCACCAGCAACATTTCCGAATTCATCCGTTGTTCGATATTTCTGCGCTAGAGTCACCTCAGAGAACTTGGTAGCCATCCCCAAGAACGCAGTTACCCACATCCAGAAGAGTGCTCCGGGACCTCCCCAGTGAATCGCCATTGCCACACCGGCTATGTTACCGATACCAACGGTGGCCGAAAGCGCAGTCGTTAGCGCCTGGAAGTGGGAGACATCACCGGGGTCGTCGGGATCGTCGTATTTCCCAGTGGTAACCCCGAAACCGTGTCCCAGACGAGTGATCTGGACGAAACCGGTGCGAACCGTCAGGTAAAACCCGGTTCCCAATAGAAGGATGACCATGAAGGCGACTTGTTCACCTCCAAAGGGGATCCCAATGTTGATAATGTAGTCGTTCGCGAAGTCGACGATCGGCTGGAGAAAGCTGTTGAGGAAGGACTCCATGCGGTATGCCCGTTAGTCGGTGGCAACGAGTCGCAGTTTCTTACCGCGACTCAGGATTCACGGCGAAGATTGCGCCGTGAGGTAAGCTAGTGCAAGCGGTTTCCTAGCGATCCTACAAATCACCCTGAGGCAATCGCTCTCTCGCACAGATGCCGAGCGACTGCGATGGCAAGTATCTCATGGGTCCGGTTAACGATAGCGTCGAGTGAGTGCGACTCCTGAAACATCTCCTCCGCCTTATCTCTGAGTTCCGGGACAGTCGGCAAGTGAGGGAATGACATCTCAGTCAATCGTTCCTCCATCTGAGTTCTGGCGCGTCCAACACAATCCGACAAATCTTCGATCGGATGCGCCTCATACCAAGCTTCGCGAACAGCCCAAGAGATCCCCTCAATATTGAAGGCCTCAGCGAGCTCGTTAGCAACCCTCTCCACAACCTTCCTGCCCACTGGTCGCTCGCCCCTGACTATTTCCTCTGGCGGAGCACGCAGATCCCAGACAAGGCGGAACCACGACATGACCTTGAGGACATAGTAGGAGATGTCGATCTCCCACCAACGAAAACCTTGCCGAGTCGAACTCTGGTAGTGGTGATGGTTGTTGTGCCAACCCTCACCGAGAGTGATCAACGCGAGCCACACATTGTTGCGAGAATCTTCACCGGTGAGATACCGCTGAGAGCCCGAAACGTGGGCGAGAGAATTAATAAAAAACGTGCAGTGAAAAAGAACGACTGTGCTCCAAAAGAAGCCCACTACGAGCATGGCCCATCCGCCAACAAGCCAAACTCCGAAACCCAACAGAATCGCCGGCAGATATGTGTGACGGTCAAGCCAAACAAGTTCCGGATAGCGTGTTAGATCCTTCACGGTTCCATAATCCGGTTCCCAGTTGCTCGGATTGAAAATCCATGTGACATGGGAATACAAAAAACCGTGGTGCCGAGGAGAATGCACATCGTGCTCGGTGTCTGAATGCAGATGATGGTGTCTATGCACAGCGGCCCACCAAATCACGCCGCGCTGGGCGGACGTCTGTCCCAGAAACGCAATCAAGAACTGCATCACGCGACTCGTCTTATACGTCCGGTGACTGAAATACCGATGATCCCCTGCCGTTATCGCCCACATGCGAACAACGTAGAGAACTGAAGCCACCACGAGAGCTCGCAAGGGCACGCCGGTCCAGATCGCTCCCAAACAAACTAGATGGGTCGCGACGAACGGAATCGCTGACGGATAGACAACGTCGCTGTGAGCAGGATGACTCTGCAGCAACCCTTCCTCCCTTTCGTATTCTTTGTCTTAACTGGGCAATCGCAAACTAAGACTGTAAACCCTTTGTACAACCGCCCTCTATTTATATGTTTATATCCGAATCTATGAATATATTAAATGCATCCCCTATACTAGAGCGCCTCAATGCGCTCGGTGACGGAACCCGGACTCGGATGTTGGCGCTCCTAGACGGAAGTGAGTTCACTGTATCTGAACTGTGCTCCGTGCTCCAAATGCCCCAACCAACGGTCAGTCGCCACCTCAAAACCCTAGCGAATGAGGGGTGGGTAAAGGCTCGGACCGAAGGACGAAAGAGGCACTACCACCTCAATCCACAACTAGAAGATTCAACGCGCGCACTATGGCGCATCGTAAACAATGAAATCAGAGAGCTTCCGGTGTACCGTGCCGACGCGGAGCGGGCTCAACCTGTGCTAGACGAGCGTCGCATGCGCGCTAGCGCATTCTTCTCTGAATCGGCAGTCGAGTGGGATCGGGCGCGTGCTGAGCTTTTCGGATCCGCTACGGGGCTGGGACCCCTGCTCGGCCTGATCGATCCGACCTGGGTGGTTGGAGACCTGGGCTGTGGTACAGGAGCCCTCACGGCACGGATCACCCCTTTCGCTCGTCGCACAATTGGCATTGATCGGTCTCCGGCTATGCTAAGCACAGCTCAGGCTAGGCTTAGTGACATGGCGAATGCAGAACTCCGCTGCGGAGAGCTAGAGTCGCTGCCCATCGATGACAAAGAGCTCGACCTCGCCATCCTTGCCTTGGTCCTTCATTACATAGTCGACCCACGTCAGGTTCTTTCTGAGGTTCGACGCACTTTAGCACCCGGGGGGCGAGTGCTAGTGCTAGACATGCGTAGACACGACCGTGGCGCCTCTTTCTCAGAAAACATGGGCCATGTTTGGCCCGGTTTCGAGTTTGAGCAGTTAGAAGCATGGCTGAAGAATGAGGAGTTCAGTTCAATTCGCTTTCATGAGCTGACACACGATCCAGACGCCAGCGGTCCCCTGCTATTTCTCGCCTCAGCAAGTGCCTGAGGCATCTCGTCTTGAACAGACCCACTTCGGCGTAACTGCCGACTAAAACAACAACTGAGGAACAATGACACAGAGTGCTGTAATGCCCGAAACGAGAATATCAGACAAAAAAGAACGCCCACCTTACAAGGTTGCGGACCTCTCCCTCGCAGAATGGGGACGTAATGAAATCCGGCTCGCGGAGCAGGAG
>MDTE01044454.1_pt1 | contig 17529 bp, 15 predicted proteins | sample 811231 | NCBI WGS metagenome assembly MDTE01 (sample SAMN05326651, study PRJNA326480) | marine metagenome | isolation source: seawater | place: Indian Ocean: Red Sea | collected 2010
CGTAGATATCGCATTTGACGATGACGGGAAGATCCTTGGCCTTCGGGTTATGGTCTATCAAGATCAGGGAGGGTACGCCGATCCAACGGGAATGGGACTACCTGCCCTCACAACAACTATGGCAGCTGGCTGCTACCTAATTCCAAATGTTTCCGTTGCATGGAAGAACGTGGTAACCAATACAACTCCAGTAGCAGCGTATCGGGGTGCTGGAAGACCTGAAGCTAGTTACCTCATTGAAAGAGCAGTAGACCAGATCTCGTACACCCTAGAAATAGACCCAGTTGAAGTACGAAGAAGAAACTACATTCCTGCTGATAATTTCCCATACCCCACCCACTCTGAAATAGCTGTCTACGACAGTGGAAACTTCGCTGGGTGTATGGATGAACTGCTTAGCATCATGGATTACGAGGGACTTCGAAAAGAACAAGAAGCAAATCGAGATGATCCAAACAAACCGCTGATTGGTGTAGGTTTTGCCAGCTGGCTAGAGATTGCCGGATTTGGGCCACCCGGGTCGCTTGAAGGGTTTGGCCATTTAGGCTCCTGGGAATCGGTGCAAGTACGGATTCAGCCCGATGGCTCAGCGATCATCTATACAGGGGCTTCTCCACACGGGCAAGGAACAGTAACGACCTTTGCTCAGATAGCTGCAGATTACTTGGGCATAGATTTCGACAAGATCTCGGTCCGGCATGGAGATACAGCGACAATACCGCAAGGAATCGGAACTCTCGGGTCCCGTGCAGTTGCAGTAGGTGGAGAGGGAGTCAAAACAGCATCACTTAAGGTAGTAGAAAGAGCGAAACAGGTCGCAGCTCATTTATTGGAAGCTAACCCAGATGACTTAATTGTTGAAGATGGCAATTTCTCCGTGAAAGGTACACCCTCACAAAGCGTTAGTTGGGGAGAGGTAGCCTGGGCAAGCTTCCGACCATTAGAAATCCCCGAAGAAATGGAACCAGGGTCACTTGACACAACCGTGCTTCAACAAGTACCCAACTTCAGCTTCCCTTCAGGAGCGTATGGTTGCGTCGTCGAAATAGACAAACAAACTGGGGATACCAGGGTCCGTGACATGTACCTAGTTGACGATTGTGGAACAGTCATAAGCCCGCTACTCGCAGAGGGGCAAGTTCATGGAGGTGTTGCTCAAGGAATAGCACAGGCGCTCTATGAAGAAGTCCAATACGACGAAAATGGTCAGCCAACCACAGGAACTTTCGTTGACTACCTCATCCCAGCTGCTACTGAACTCCCGTCCTTTATTGGGGGTAGGATTAGCACCCCAACGCCAAACAATACGTTAGGGGCAAAAGGGATAGGCGAATCCGGTTCAGTAGGGGCACCCCCTGCAGTAATAAATGCCGTTGTGGATGGGTTGCGTCACCTAGATGTAACCCATGTAGATATGCCGGCAAGTCCACAAAAAATCTGGAGAATTCTCCAAGGAGGTGCGTCATGACGTTCCCAGTTACAATCACCGTCAATGGGAACTCCCATGAGATGGATATTGACCCTCGCACGCTACTCGTACACTTCCTCCGCGACGACTGTCAACTCACTGGAACACACGTGGGTTGTGACACGTCAAATTGTGGGGCCTGTACGGTGCTCCTCAACGGGGAAGCAGTAAAGTCATGCACGGTACTAGCGGTTCAGGCAAATAGCCAAGAAGTACAAACCGTAGAAGGGCTAGCACCACCCGATGGACCGTACACCCCAATACAAGAGGGTTTCCGTCAAGAACACGGTCTTCAGTGCGGTTACTGCACACCAGGAATGCTCATGGCTGGAACAGCTCTACTAAATGAGATCGAAAACCCCACCGAAGAAGAAATCCGACAGCATCTTGAAGGGAACCTTTGCCGCTGCACAGGATATGAAATGATTGTCAGATCAATCCAGTGGGCAGCCGCAAACCCTGAAGGCGTCGCCGTAGAAATCGGAGAAGAAAAATGATTCCAGCAAAGTTTGACTACAAACCAGCTTCCTCTGCTGAGGAAGCCATAGCACTCCTCGGAGAATATGGAGACGAGGCAAAACTACTAGCAGGGGGACATTCTCTTCTTCCCTTAATGAAACTTCGACTGGCAAATCCAGAAATGCTCATTGATATAGGAGGAGTCAAAGACCTCTCCTACATAAATGAAGAAGCAGACCATATCGCCGTCGGAGCGTTAACACGTCATAGAAGCGTTGAAAACTCTGACCTCCTAAAAGAACACCTGCCTCTGCTAGCTCACACAGCTGGTCACGTCGGAGACCCGCAGGTACGCAACAGAGGAACAATAGGGGGATCCTTATGTCACGGAGATCCCGCATCAGACCTTCCCGCAGTGGTACTAGCAACCAGGGCAACACTCGTCATAGCCGGACCCAATGGAGAACGAACCGTTGCAGCAGATGATTTCTTCACCGATTTCTGGGAAACAGCTGTCCAAGAAGACGAGATCCTAACTGAGATTCAATTCCCGAAATTTACCGGAGAAGAATGGTCATTCCAAAAATTCAACAGGAGAGCGCAGGATTGGGCAATCGTTGGCTGTGCGGTCCAGCAAGGCGAAAACCCTGGAATAGGTATGATAAATATGGGCTCAACCCCTGTTCGAGCTGCAGCAGCGGAAACGGCTTTACAATCCAGTGAATCAACTGAAACAATCGCTGCACTGGCCGACGAAGGATTAACACCACCCTCAGATATTCACGGGCAAGAAGATTACCGCAGGCACCTGGCCCGCGTGCTTCTTGAAAGAGCCCTTACAAATTCATAAGAAATAATCCATCAAGAGAAAAAGATCACCTAAACGGCTACGATTTGCATATGGATCTTGGAATCTCAGGACGCTCAGCCCTCATAGCAGCTTCATCAGCTGGACTCGGCTACGCAACAGCGAAAGCTTTAGCGGAAGCTGGCTGCCGGACTGTTATTTCTGGAAGAAATGAAGAACGCCTCCAGCAAGCAGCAGAATCAATACCCGGGTCTCTGCCGATTATCGCTGATGTCTCGACTGCGGATGGAGCTACATTACTCGTACAAGAAGCTAAAGCAGCTCTAGGTTCAGCCATCGATATTCTCGTGACAAACGCAGGGGGTCCACCGCCAGGGACCTTCGCCAGTACAGATGTGGGGCAATATATAGCCGCATTAGAACTGAATCTGGTGTCAACAGTTGCTATGTGTAAAGAATCAGTACAGGAAATGCAGGAACAAAAATGGGGGAGAGTGTTAGCTATAACTTCAATTTCAGTTCGTCAACCAATACCAAACATTATGTTGTCAAATACAGCACGCGCTGGAGTTACCGGATTCCTCAAGACGATGGCCTTAGAGGTCGCAGCGGAAGGAATCACAGTAAACTCCATCCAACCAGGCATTCATGCAACGGACAGAGTAAGAGAAATTTACGGAGAGACAGACCTCGAAGAACTAACAAACGCTATACCAGCAAAGAAAATCGGATCCGCCGAAGATTTCGGTAAGATTGCGGCATTTCTCTGTTCGGAACATGCTGGATTCATTACGGGCGCAGCTATCCCAGTCGCTGGCGGAACCTATGGTGGCCTGCAATAGACAACGGGCGTTTCTGTTCGCTTGAAACCCGAACTCGCTATAGGCTAAATGTCACCATGGAACCGGCGAACTGGCAAACCATACCAGAACTCATAGATACCTCCGCTGAAACCTTCGGAGATCAACAGGCTCTACTGGACGGAGAGATTGATTGGAGCTTCACTCAATTACGAGCGGAAATCCACCGAGCAGCTAAAGCGCTGATAACGACCGGAGTTCAATCAGGAGATAAGGTCGCTATATGGGCGCCAAACACATGGGAATGGGTAGTAGCAGCACTAGGAGTTCATGTTGTAGGAGCAATCCTCGTCCCAATTAACACCAGGTTCAAAGGTAGGGAAGCAGCGTATGTTCTCGGGCAGGCCGAAGTAAATATATTGTTTACTGTCACCGACTTTCTGGACACCAATTACGTCAACCTATTGCAAGAAGTCGAAGCAGACCAAGAACTTGATGAAATTGTTGTGCTACGGGGAAGCGCTCAGAAATCCACAACTCCATTCATCGATTTCCTAGAGCGCGCCGACGATTGCCTAGAAGCAGAATTCCTCCAACGAAAAAAATCGGTTTCTGGAGACGACCTTTGCCACATTATGTTCACCTCGGGGACAACTGGAGCGCCAAAAGGAGCGATGTTAGGTCATTCAGCAATCGTTCGAGGGTACAACGACTGGGCCGACATCATTGGATTGGAACAAGGTGATCGTTACCTGATAATTAATCCCTTCTTCCACTCTTTTGGATTGAACGCAGGGATCTTAGCGTGTCTCATGAAGGGATCATGTATAATTCCTCACCCAGTGTTCGACGTCCAGCAGGTAATGGAACGAGTGCCTGTAGACAAAATCACTATGCTGCCCGGCCCTCCGGCAATCTACCAGACGATACTCAATCACCCCGAACTAGAGAATTTTGATATGTCAACATTGCGTCTCGCTGTAACTGGAGCAGCTGCGATCCCAGTAGAAATGATCATACAAATGAGAGAACGTTTGGGTTTTGAAAAAGTAGTAACTGGATATGGGTTGACAGAAGGGTCAGGCTTGGCAACGATGTGCCGGCACGATGACGATCCAGCAGTAATCGCAAACACATCAGGAAGAGCGATGCCCGATATGGAAGTAAAGATAGTTGATGACGAAGGTAACGAGGTAGAGCGAGGTGGTCCAGGTGAGATCGTCGTGAAAGGATACAACGTTATGGTCGGATACCTTAACAACCCAGAACAGACAGATGAAGCCATCGATAAAGATGGATGGCTCCACACGGGGGATATCGGAATCATGGATCAATATGGGAACATTTCAATCACCGACAGGAAAAAAGACATGTTCATAAACGGGGGATTCAACGTTTACCCCGCAGAAGTTGAAGCAACGATGCTACGCCATCCCCATATTGGACAAGTCTCAGTAGTAGGGGTTCCGGACCAGCGATTGGGAGAAGTTGGTTATGCTTTCATAGTTCCAGCTACAGGCCAAACACCGGAAAAAGACCAAATAATTGAATGGTGCCGACAAGAAATGGCAAACTTCAAATCTCCGAGATTCATTGAAATAATCGATGCTTTACCATTGAATGCCTCTGGCAAAGTTCTTAAGTATGAGCTACGCGAACGAGCGCAGCAAAACACGGCATCATCATGAAAGCGGTAGTACTTGATGAGCATGGGGGAACCGAAGTGCTGCAAATACGAGAAATTCCCACACCAGTCCCGAAAGACAACGAGGTATTGGTTAAAGTCCATGCAACGGCGTTAAATAGGGCAGATATCCTGCAACGAAAGGGTCATTATCCGGGCCCATCAGCGGAATACGAGATTCCCGGACTTGAATTCGCAGGAACAGTTGCCAAAAACGGCACAAACGCCAGTCGTTATAAAGAAGGCGACGTGATCATGGGCATAGTAGCTGCTGGGTCTTACGCAGAATACCTAACAGTACATGAAAGACAAGTATTGCCAGTCCCCGGCGAGATTTCAGTAGTTGAAGCAGCTGGAATCCCTGAAGCCTGGCTAACCGCATACGATGCATTAGTCGATAAAGGGAAACTTCAAAGAAACCAGAAATGCCTCATTCATGCTGGAGCATCTGGCGTTGGTACAGCTGCTATTCAAATAGCGAAAAAAATAGGATCACAAGTAGCGGTCACTGCTTCAAGTGCAAAGATCGAAATATGCGAGAAACTAGGAGCAGATCTAGCAATCGACTACCACGCAGAAGATTTTGTAGAAAGAGTACTCGCATGGACCAATCAAGAAGGAGTGCAGGTAGTAATAGATCTCGTAGGGGGAGATTACCTAGCGAGAAACCTAAAGGCCGTCGCATTAAAAGGAATTATCGTTCAAGTAGGTCTCATGGGTACCGGAAAGCCGGAATTGGACCTAGGCACCCTCTTAGGGAAACGGACAACACTCATCGGAACGGTTCTAAGAAGTCGGACCACAGAAGAGAAAATCAATTTAACTGAAGAATTCGGGGCACAATTCCTTCACGAATTCAGAAACAAAAATTGTACTTCAACAATAGATAGTGTTTTCCCTCTAGAAGATATAGCTGAAGCGCACACCCGTATGGAACAGAATAAGAACATCGGAAAAATCATTATAAAAATACTATGACCAGTTTCACTGCACGAACTTTGAAATCATCTTGGCAATTCAGTCGCATTGCAATACCCTAGAAACGACGATGAGCGAACCCACAGTGCAAATTAGCATCCCCGGAAATCACCTGATGATGGGTCTTCTCGGCGAACGGGACCTTCACCTCAAATCAATTGAAGCTGCATTCCCAGATGCAACCATCCATGCTCGGGGAAATCAAATCTCCATAAAAGGAGAAAACGCGGCGAAAGTCGGCGCACTTTTTGAAGAAATGGTAGCTCTCCTTGAGAAAGGACACGTAATCGACGCCACCAGTCTAGGAAGATCCATAGATATGGTCCTAGCAGACGAAAAACCCTCTGACATCTTTGGTTCTGAGATTCTAAAAATACGAGGGCGGACAATACGACCAAAATCAAAAGGACAGAAGCAGTACATAGAAGCTATAGCGAAGAATGTCATCACCTTTGGAATCGGACCTGCCGGAACAGGGAAGAGTTGGCTCGCTGTCGCAATGGCGGTCAGGGCATTACAGGCTAAAGAAGTGCGGAGAATAGTCCTCACCCGACCAGCTGTAGAAGCTGGAGAGCGGCTTGGGGTTCTACCTGGCGACCTGATGGCAAAAGTTGACCCGTACCTGCGACCACTATACGACGCTCTCTATGACATGATGGAAATAGAAACCGTAGAGCGCCTTTTGGAAGAGACTGTAATTGAAGTAGCCCCACTGGCGTTCATGCGCGGACGCACACTCAATGACGCATTTGTGATTCTTGATGAAGCACAAAATACCACTCCGGAACAAATGAAAATGTTTCTGACAAGAATCGGATTTGGCTCAAGAGTAGTGGTCACCGGTGACCTAACTCAGATAGATGTATCAGGAGGACGTGGAGGATTAAAGGAATTAGAACAAATCCTTAACGGAATTGAAGATATTTCATTTATGCACCTCTCAAGTCGCGATATCGTGCGGCACAGAATAGTACAGGCGATAGTTGATGCCTATGAACGTCGTAAAGAAGGGAGTAGCAACTCTTGACGGTCTTTGTCGGAGTAGAACTCCCCCCTGAACACCCAGACTCAAGCATAGACATCAACCGCTGGGAAACACTTGCCGAAGCAACTCTTGAACTAGAGAAGGCCCCAAAAGGAGAACTAAATCTGATTTTCGTCGACGAAAACAGAATGTCAGAACTAAACGAGATACACCTAGGAAAACAAGGACCAACAGATGTTTTAGCCTTTCCTATCGACACTGAAGAGAGCAAGAATAGTCAACACCCCCAACTCCTTGGGGACGTTGTAATTTGTCCGACAGTAGCTAGAGAAAACGCAAAGACTCAAGAAAAGAAATACGAAGATGAGCTAGCGCTACTCGTCGTCCACGGAATACTTCACATCCTCGGTTACGACCACGCATATGTGCACGAATCAAAAATTATGAAGAGTCGTGAGAGAGAACTACTCGCCGACTTATATTCATCATGAGCCAGGTAGAGATAATCGGTCTCATCGCCTTGGTTGTGCTTGTCATTGCTGCAGCTCTGCTGGCTTCCGCTGAAACAGCAATAACGCGAGTTAGCACCGCACGAGCAGAAGCACTAGCAGAAGAGGGTCGGCGAGGAGCGGTGGTCCTCCGCGAACTTATTGACCGACGAGAACATGTGCTGCACCCAATTCTCTTTGTGGTTCTTGCGTGCCAAATCGGCGCAGCAACAGTTATAGCAGCTCTCGTTCTTCGCCACTGGGGAGCTTGGGAACTTGCAATTGTATTTGTAGCTGAGCTCGTTATTCTCTATGCAATCGCTGAAGCTTTACCAAAGAGTTGGGCCTTAGCGCACCCTGACAGAAGCGCAACACGGGCAGCCCCACTTGTCAAACTCCTATCATCAGTAGCCCCACTTCGATGGGTAGCAAACGGAATCGTTCGAAGAATGGGTGCCGCGATACCCAATGGAATCTCAGAAGGCGAAGTTTCCGAAGAGGAACTCCTAGCTTTTGCAGAAGAAGCAGCAGCCAGTGACGCAATTAACGAAGACGAAAGACAATTGATTGAACACGTAATTGAGTTCGGAGATACAGTTGCCCACGAAGTGATGGTCCCTCGACCAGACATTGTCGCTGTGAGAACCACGGAACCAATAAACAAAGCGGTAGGCCTTGTCATTGAAAAGGGGTTTAGTCGACTTCCCGTATACGAAGAAAATATTGACGACATCTCAGGAATTGTCTACTCAAAGGAAATTATGCGCTCCCTACGAGACGGGAAAAATTCAGAACCAGTATCAACGATCATGCGCAAACCAGTGTTTGTTCCAGAATCAAAAAATATCTCACGACTACTAAGAGAGATGCAAGCTGAAACCTTCCACATAGCTATTGTGATTGATGAATATGGCGGAACAGCCGGACTCGTGACCCTAGAAGACCTCATCGAAGAAGTCGTAGGTGAGATAGTTGATGAATTCGATATTGAACCGCCGATGATTGAGCGACTAGATAACGGAAAGTTTCGAGTCAATGGAAGAGCAAATCTGGATGACCTTGACGCGATACTAGAAATAGAATTACCCGAAGGCGATTGGAGCACGGTCGGAGGATTAATCTTCAATTCACTGGGGCATGTTCCGAAAGTAGGGGAATCCGTAGAAGTGAATAACCACCATTTCCTCGTAGAGCGAATACAGGGCCGGCGCATCGCCCGCGTCTTATTTACGCCCTCTGATGCGAGAACTCATGAATAGTTCACATGAGGACCAAAGCAATCTGGCCGAACCACCCTCAACACACACCACCAGCCACCGTTCCGGTTTTATAACAATTGTCGGAAGACCAAATGTTGGGAAATCATCGTTAATGAATAAGATCTGTGGCGAAAAGATAGCGATAACATCAAATAAGCCTCAGACAACACGACACCAAATACGCGGCGTACTTACACTCTCCGAATCACAACTTATCTTCGTAGATACGCCCGGCATCCACCGACCACGGACGACACTAGGAGAGAAACTCAACACAAAAGCAGTTTCAGCACTCAATGAAATCGACATTATCTGCCTCGTCGTTGACGCAACTTCTTCAATAGGTCCCGGTGACCGGTTCATAGCAGAGAAACTTCCACAACAAACTATTGTCCTCGTCAACAAATGTGATAAAGCAAAAAAAAGCCAAATAGCCGAGAGACTCTTAGAGGCATCAGAATTCAATTTCGCGGAATATTTCCCAGTGTCTGCTCGCACGGGGGAAGGTTTAGAACCACTTATCAAACACTTAGAGCAAACGATTCCTGAGGGCCCACAGTATTACCCTGATGGACAAGTCACAGATATGTCAGACCAGGACTATGTCGCTGAACTCGTAAGAGAACAACTCCTCAGAATCATGGAAAAAGAACTTCCGCACTCGATAGCTACGCGAGTGACCGAATGGGAATGGCCACGAATAAGAGTAGAGATTCTTGTAGAGAGAGAAAGTCAAAAGGGAATCGTAATCGGGCATAAGGGTGAAAATCTAAAGAAAGTCGGCACTGAAGTCAGAAAGCAATTAACAGATGGGGCGTTTATCGAACTTCAAGTGAATGTTGATAAAAATTGGCAGAAAAGGCCTGAAGAAATCCAGAGACTGGGTTATTGAAAAACCAGTTTTGCGAGTCACCCAATCTCAATAAACAAGGCAACGACGGTTAGGATCGAAAGTCCAGCAACCAAAACCGCAAAGAAAGGCACTCGGATCATCCGGCGCGGCGCAACGCCTTTGCCATGAAAATATCTAACAGCGTTTGCCCAATCGCCGTGACCTGATCCCATGGCAAAAATCTAGATCCAGAAACCGCGCAAAAGGTGGATATCAGTTATATCAATATCTGATACACAAATACACCAACACCGACTGTGGGAGAGATAGCGTCTTGACGTGGCGACTAAGCGGTTAACTAACAAGAGAATTGCTGAACTCGGAATAGATCCGAAATCAATCCCTAACCATGTCGGCGTGATCATGGACGGGAATGGAAGATGGGCTGAAAAACGAGAATTGCGAAGAACACAAGGTCACCTCCAAGGAGAGGAATCCCTATTTGAATGCATTGAGGGATCTATAGAGCTTGGAATCCCTTGGCTAACAGTTTTTGGTTTCTCAACCGAAAATTGGAATCGGCCAAAGGAAGAAGTTCAATTCCTGATCAACTTCAATCGAGAAACAATCCGGCGCAGAAGAGACGAACTCCATGAGCGGAATGTAAGGATTGAATTCATCGGAAGAGAAAACTGGAGAATTCCCAAAAGCCTCTTAAATGACATGGAGATAGCACGGAACCTCACAAAGAGGAATACAGGCCTTACTTTTACCGTAGCGTTCAATTACGGTGGACGAGCTGAGCTTGTTGACGCAGTGAGAGACATCATCAAGTCGAAAGTAGATGAATCAAAAATCACTGAAAAGATGATCTCTCGTCACCTTTATCAAAAGAAAATGCCTGACCCAGACCTCATAATCCGAACATCAGGCGAAAAACGAATTTCAAATTTCTTGTTATGGCAAGCTGCTTACAGCGAACTTCTCTTCCTTGATGATCTCTGGCCTGATTTCAACAGAGAAACATTGCGCGAAGCCGTCAAAGAGTATCAAAGACGGTCGCGCCGGTTCGGAGAGATATGAGTCGATATCACAGAACCCAAGGCATAGTACTTCGAACTTACAAACTAGGAGAAGCAGATAGGATTGTAGTCTTACTTAGCCCTGACCGAGGAATGATTAGAGGGGTAGCGAAAGGAGTCAGAAAAACAAAAAGTAAATTTGGTTCACGGCTAGAACAAACCTCGCACATCGCTCTCCAAATCCATGAGGGAAAATCTGAGCTCAATCTCATAACGCAAGTTGAAACGATTGATTATTTTCCCCAAATCCGAGAAGATTTTGAGCGCCTAACCAAAGCCGCTGCAATGTTTGAAGCAGTAGACCAAATTGCTCTTCCTGGAGAACCAGCCGAAGCCATGTACAAGATGCTTCTCGGAGCCCTTACCTCTTTAGAACAAAATGACTCTCCATTGCTTGTAGCGGGATTCTTCCTCAAGCTAATAGCGCTGGAAGGGGCGAAACAGGAAGTAGATTACTGTGTAATTTGCACCGACCGAAACGTTGTCGCTTACTCAGCTGATGAAGGCGGTCTCCTCTGCCAAAATCACCGGAAGGGAATTTCAGTCAGTGAAGAAGCCGTTGGGGTACTCCAAAACATCCTTGGCGGTGAACTCAGGAAAGCCCTTAGCCTCCCAGAATCAGCAACAACAAAAGAAGTAGCCAATATAGCTACAAAAGCAGTAGAGCATTTCCTTGAGCGACGTATCCGCTCTATGAAAATTTTCAACCCATAAACCACCGTCTTTCCCTCAAAATCAAGCGGTTGACATGAACTAGGACTAAAGATTCACTTAATGCCACTGCAGTAGCATAAACCGGCGTTACCATTTTCCACATGGGAAAACCAGAACCTGTCGAATCACTAATGGAGAAAATAGTCAACCTCAGTAAACGGAGGGGGTTGATCTTCCAATCTGCGGATATCTATGGAGGCTTTAGGTCAACCTATGACTATGGACCAGTAGGTTCTCTTCTCCTGAGAAACGTGAAGGAAGCCTGGTGGAAGTCAATGGTCCAACTTAGGCATGATGTCGTAGGCATAGACGCTTCTATTCTTTCGCCTCCAGCGGTATGGGAAGCATCAGGACATTTAGAGAACTTCTCAGACCCTCTCGTTGATTGTAAGGAATGCAAAGAACGATTCCGTGAAGACCAATTAGAAGATATTGGAACGTGCCCAGCTTGCCAAGCTAAAGACAGTTTCACTGAAGCGAGAGCATTTAACCTGATGTTCAAAACTCACGCTGGACCTGTAGAGGGAGCAGGGCATGATGTGTACTTGCGACCAGAAACAGCACAAGGAATGTTTACAAACTTCAAACTGGTGCAGGAAACCTCAAGGAAAAAACCTCCATTTGGGATAGCACAAGTAGGGAAAAGCTTCAGAAATGAAATTACGCCTGGGAACTTCGTTTTCAGAACACGAGAATTTGAACAAATGGAAATGGAGTATTTCGTCCCACCAGATGAAGCAAACCAATGGTTTGAATACTGGTGTGATGAACGCATGAACTGGTACCTGGACCTCGGGATACCATCTGACAAAATACGGTTACGCCCACATGAGGGCGATGAACTCAGCCATTACAGCTCCGGCACAAGCGATATAGAGTTCCTCTTCCCATGGGGATGGGGAGAGTTGGAAGGAATCGCCAACCGAGGTGATTACGACCTCAAGCAGCATGCGAAACATTCAGGAGAAAAATTAACGTACTTTGACCCAGAAATCGGTGAACATTATGTCCCTCATGTCATTGAGCCCGCAGCTGGAGCGACACGCTCAATGATGGCGTTTCTACTAGCAGCATATGACGAAGAAACCGTTAACGACGATCTCCGGACCGTACTCCGCTTTGACCATCGCATAGCCCCATACAAAGTAGCGGTTCTGCCACTATCAAAGAAGGAAACCCTAACTTCCCCGGCCCAGGAGATCTTTGATTTGATTAAGACACGATGGATGACGGACTACGATGAAACGCAAAACATTGGGAAACGTTACCGAAGGCAGGACGAATTAGGAACCCCGTACTGCGTGACTGTGGACTTTGACACACTTGACGACAAAGCAGTAACAGTGCGAGATAGAGACACGATGGATCAGGACCGAGTAAATATCGATCAATTAATCAACTATCTTAGTGATCGCCTCTCCTAAGTAAAGGTAAAACGTGAACGCAAACGACAAGATTGCCTCAACGGTGCAGCAAGTGAATGCAGATGAGAAATCAACCGCAGAGGCTATTCATAGCGTCAAACCTGAAGACCTCGTAGAGGTTCTATTCAGCTCAGCGCAAGATAAAGAAACCAGTTCATTATCTTCAGGAATTCCAGCATCTCCCGGAGCCGCAACAGGGAAGTTATGTCTCAGTGTTGACTCTGTCCTGAATACAGTTGACGCTGGAGACCAAGCGATTATGTTCGCAATGGAAACAGGCCCAGAAGATGAGCCAGGTATGCGCTGGTCAGCGGGTATTGTCACTGCACACGGAGGGCTCGCTAGCCACGCAGCTATTTATTCAAGAGGGCTAGGACTCCCTGCTGTCTGTGGTGTAACTGATTTAACCGTGGACGAAACATCAATCACCATAGGCCCAACTGTCATACAAGAAGGCGAAATTGTGTCTATTGATGGAGGCACCGGCGAAGTGTACCTAGGTCAAATCCAGATTTCAGAAGCGCAAGCTCCCAAAGAGCTAGAAACACTCCTCACATGGGCAGACGAAATTCGCTCAGAATCAATTGGGGTACGCGCAAATGCTGATACAGCAGAAGAAGCAACAGAAGCGGTAAATTCAGGTGCTGACGGAATAGGTCTCTGCAGAACAGAGCACATGTTCCTCGGTGACCGATTGCCAGTAATTCGAAAGGTTCTAACTGCAAATGATGATAAATCTCGTGATATTGCCCTAAAGGAATTAATTGAAATTCAAAAACAAGACTTTGTTAGGGTTTTGGAACCTATGGATAAAAAACCCGTCACCATAAGACTTCTGGATGCCCCATTGCATGAATTCCTTGAAGAAACTGAGGAACAAAACCCGATGCTTGGCTTGCGTGGGGTCCGGCTAGCGCTCACCATTGAAAGCCTGTACCGTTCGCAAACAAAAGCGGTTCTAGCGGCTGTCGAACAAAGGTTGCAAGATGGGGGATCACCCGAAGTTGAGATAATGGTCCCTCTCGTCGCTATTGAGGAAGAACTTAAAATCGTATTGAATTGGATCCGAGAGGAAACACGCAAGTCATCAATTAACATCCCTCTAGGAACGATGATAGAGACTCCTAGAGGAGCACTCATCGCAGGACAACTAGCCCCACACGTAGACTTTATGAGTTTCGGTACGAATGACTTAACGCAAATGACATTCGGCTTTAGTCGGGATGATGTAGAGGCAAGCGTTATCAGCGAGTACATTTCGAAAGGAATTCTTTCAGAGAGTCCATTCGCTACTCTTGATCAAATTGGCGTCGGACAACTGGTAGAAATGGCAATTAGCGCAAGTAAAGAAAAGAATCCCACCATAAAGATCGGAATTTGTGGCGAACACGGCGGCGACCCAGAGTCCATTCGGTTTCTCTGTAGAGCTGGAATTGATTACGTAAGCTGCTCTCCTCCTCGACTACCCATAGCGCGACTCGTTGTAGCACAGCAAACTCCCTAATAATCAACGCTCATCAATAGGATAATTATCACACCAATCGTGTAAGTTCTTCACATGGGATGGAGTAGGGAATTTATAGAGAAAGTCCGTGAAGCAACTGACCTAACGGATGTCGCGCGCGACTATGGCGACGTAAAGAACGCTGGACCCGGAAAAGTAAAAATGAATTGCCCACTGCCGAACCACACTGAAAAAACCCCTTCGCACTATGTACAAAAGGAATTTTTTAAATGCTTCGGATGCGGAGAAGGTGGAGATATCTTCAAATTCGTTGAATTGTTAGAGAACTGTGATTTTAATGATCAAGTAAGACGTCTTGCCGATAGAGCAGGCATCATACCCGGCCCAGAGGACTGGATAGGTGGAGGCGGCGGTGAGGATCGAAGAAAAGACGTTTTCGCTGCGATGAAACTAGCTGCAGATATATATCACCAACGCCTTCTCAACATGGAGAATAAGGAAGCTCAACGGGCACGAAAGTATCTCAGAAGCAGGAATATCACCGGTCAACAGGCTGAAAAATATTGCATTGGATACTCGTACCCAAGAACCATAGGGCCATCAGATGGGCTTCTTAAAGAACTCAGCGAGGAACTAGCGAGTTACTTTAAAGAGTCAGAAACCTCCAAAGATGACGTCCCCCAAAAAGTAGAACAAGCAATGAAGCGTGCCGGACTGACATCCAATTACGAAGGCGTGGACACAGATTTCTTTTTCGGTGAGAGGATAATGTTCACTATCTTCGATACAAGCGATAGGCCTATTGCTTTCAGCGGACGGCAATTGCCTAACGGTAGAGACCCCAAATATCGTAATTCTCCAGGCTCTGAGATTTACAAAAAAGACGAAACTCTCTACGGTCTCAACTGGGCGCGAAAACATCTAGCAAGGGAAGACAGAATAATCATCTGTGAAGGACAGTTGGATGTAATTGCATTCCACGAATCAACACTTCCAATTGCTGTAGCTCCGTGCGGAACATCTATGACAGAAAACCAGGTTAAAAAACTAGCCCGGTACACCACCAATTTTTTGCTGTGCTTCGATTCAGACAAGGCTGGACAAAACGCTGCAAAACGATTTTCTCAATGGGAACAGAAGCACAAACTGCAAATCAAAGTGGTAACACTTCCGGAAGAGAAAGACCCAGGTGACTACCACACAGAAAACAAACTTGAGGAACTAGTAAAAGTAATAGAGGATAAGGATCGGACCATTCCATTTTTGCAGTGGAGAATTGACATCCTCATAAAAGAGAGAGCAACCGAAACCATTGAGGAGCGTGTGAAGGCTGCAGAACGGTGCCTTCAACTAGTCAAGGATCACCCAGAGGAAATGTATCACGATGACTACATCCGTTATACAGGTGAAGCATTAGACCTGCCCTATTCAGGACTTCGTGAAAAGTTTGACAAAATGCACAAGACTCCTGAGCGTAAACAGTTCAGAGAAACAATCACAGAACCGGAACCAGACAATCAGCCAGCTACACAGAGGCAGCAAAAGCCAACTGTAGATGAGCTTAAAAAACAGCCGTCTAATGAACTAGCACTAACAGTTTTATCGATGGTTCTCCATCATCGGCAAATACTTGAGCAAGGCAACATACTTCCGGAAAAACTCAGCCCGATACTGTTCCCCGACCAAGAATTCGGGGCTGTCTTTCAGGCATTGCTTACTAGTTACAGCCTTGCTCACGCAACCAAGAAAATCAAAGAAAGTGACAAAGGAACTAGCATCATTGCCGCATTGAGAGAATCAAAACCAGATGAGCAAATCAGCATTGAGATCGCGTCTAAACGAGTTGGTGAACTTTTAGTTAGAAAAGTAGAAAAAGAAGTAGATTCCCTGCAGAGAAAAGCGAAAAAGACAAATGAACTTGAACTAATCCGAGATATTGGAGACGTGCATATCGCAAAAAATACTTTGCAGAACGAAGGGTTCCTCCTATTTTCTCCGGAAGCAGACTTTCTTCTTAGTTGGCTTCATGAAAAGCTAGAGAGTTAGGGGAATCTAAATGAGTATGAAGAATGATCAAAGCTGAAAAGAAGCTATTGACACGTGCTGAGGAAAAAGCACATGGTTTACAAATTCAAGCCGCAGCGAAAGCTAGCGAGGAAATTCTTGAAATCGTCATCGCCTTCCTTCAAAAACATCCAGAAATCAAACTGCCGCCAGAACTAGATAGCAGCATAAAGACTGACAAAAATCTGGAATTCAATTTTGTCAAAATCCTGGAAATAGGGAGATCTGTCCTCTCTTACGCAGAATCACTGAATTACTCGGAAGCGGAAAAGCTTAGAGGAAACCTTAAAATAGTAACACTTGGTAGAGAATCTAAGGACGAGATGATTGTCCGGAACCAAGGTCTAGTTGTGAAATTAGCGTTAACGCACCTCAGCCAACATGTTCCGTTAGATGATCTAACTCAAGCAGGGAATATTGGTCTGGTAAGGGCAGTGGAAAAATTTAACCCAAGTAAATTTGAAAACAGGTTTTCTTCGTATGCCAGAGATTGGATAAAGCAAACCATTAGTCGTTACGTGGACGAGCAACACACGATTAAAGTCCCCGAATACCAGAGAAATAAAATCTCGCGAATCAAAAAAGTACAAAATGAAATCCTTCTAGCTACCGGCCAAGAGCCTCCATTGGCCGCCGTGGCAGAAGAGTGCGAAATGTCAGAAGCGGAAGTTGAGAATCTCCTGGCAATAAAGCAGGATGCTGTTTCTCTTAACAAAACTATCGGTGAGGGTGACTCGAACTTGGAGGACATGATTCAGGATAAAGAATCAATATCTCCCGAAAAATCAGCAGATGAGGCAATGGTTAAAGAGGAAATTCGCAAAGCTTTAAGTGAATTATCAGATAATGAACGAGAAGTGATCTTTAAAAGGTTTCCTCTTGATGGAGGCAAGGAAGCGACATTGGAAGAAATCGGGAATTCTCAAGGGATTTCTAAGGAAGCTGTAAGGCTCAAAATACAACGACTGCTGAAAAAGCTTTCACTTTCTCCAGCCCTGAAGAATTTAAATGAATTAGAA
>MDTE01123261.1_pt1 | contig 17529 bp, 8 predicted proteins | sample 811231 | NCBI WGS metagenome assembly MDTE01 (sample SAMN05326651, study PRJNA326480) | marine metagenome | isolation source: seawater | place: Indian Ocean: Red Sea | collected 2010
CCTCCGGAGCTGCCTGAGCCTGCAGATTGGTTATATCCTTGACCAACCCCACCAGCTCCACCAGAGCCACCACTACCACCGCTAGTAGAGGTATTTCTAGAACAAGCCTGGCAATCCCACAGCGTAGGAAGGTACCATAATGGATTAATGCAAGACCCTGAACAGTAAGCACCGCCGCCAAAGCGATTGATACAAGAACTATTACACGCTTGACTTTGACTAGAGCTGTGATGTGCGCTATAATTAGCTGCTCCAAGAGACTGTGCGTAGGAACCATTGCCACCAGTACCACCATTGCCTCCATTACCACCGCCGCCACCACCGGCATAAATATCGCCGTTGTTTGTAATTGTTACACCGCTAGATGATGCTTGAATAGCGTCTCCACCCGCAGCACCTGCGGCACCACCAGCGCCTTGAATCGCACCGTTATTGATAATAGTCAAAGTGCCACCCATGCCGCTAGGGATCGTCAATGCAGCATTGCTAGTGGAAGTAGCTCCGACGATTATACCAGAATCAATAGTCAAAGTTTTATCTTTACTGTCAGCCCATGAACCACTTTCAGCAGTGTTGAATAAAGTTTGAAGGTCTAAATCGGTGGTGGTGCTAGAAACAGTGAGACTGAGAGCATTATCAACAGCGGCGCCCAATCCAAGATAAATTTGTTGCATCATTAGCTTAGCCCCGAACCGTTAATAATGAACTCGCCAGATGCGGTGCAAGCAATAGTACAAACGCCCAGAGATGCCAATGTCCTGTTGCCAGTAGAACCGTCAGCAGTGTTATACAAAGTGACGTTAGTCCCTTGAGTAATAGTGTTGTCCCCGGATGATCGGTTGAAGATAGTAATCATGTCACCAGCAGAAAACACGTTTGCTGGCACCGTTATGTTTGCGCCGTTAGTTGCCTCTCTAATTAAGTGACCTGCGTGCGTTGCAGCCAAGGTAAGGGTACTGGCATTGTGATTTGTAATTCCAAGCCGCCTGACTGGGCCGATGGAATCTGTAATCGTCCCGCTGACGTGCAGCGTTGAGCTAGGATTTGCTGTGGCAATTCCCACTTTGCCGTCATTCTTGATTGTCATCCGCGCCTGTGGAGAAGCCGCCCCATCTGCAGTGGTGGAGAACACTAGGCCACCTGGCATGTCATTGCTGCCAGGCGTGCCGTCAATTACTCCTTCAATAGAAGCAGCTTGAACAAACTCACTACCATCAGCACCGTTGAAAGTAATACGAGCAAGCACATCGTTTGCAGTGACAGCAGTAAAACTTCCTACCGATGTTCCGCCAGAGCGTGCAAGGTATAAGCCTGCACTGTCGGCATCTGCGCTGCCATTATTAACAATAGAAATAGCGGTCCGATTCGCACCAGCTGCACTTCCTACACCCTCTACCTGTAGATCAGGCTTAACGACGCTGCTGTTGTCAAAACCACCACGCGCACTAGACGTCCCAACCAACAACCGCCCAGAGTTGTCTACCTTGAGGCGCTCAATGCCTTCAGTCGTAACTTTAAAGTGACCATCAGAACCACTGTCAACAACCTCAGCTTCAGTGTTACCTTCGCCAATTTTGTCAGGAGTGCCATTTTGGGCAGAAGTAATGCGACCTTGCGCGTCAACAGTAACGGTAGCTAGTGAATAGGTAGCAGCGCTTACACCAGTGTCGGCCAGTTTATCAGCAGTAACAGCGTCGTTTGCAATTTTTGTAGTAGTAACTGCATTGGATGCGATTGAAGTAGCTCCGTCACCAGTAGACGTCACGTCACCTGTGTGGTTAGGGTGGCTGTACGAAGAAGTTTGGTCTACCCAAGACAGTGCACCAGAACCATCTGTTTTAAGAACCTGGTTGGCGTTACCATCAGAGGTCGGCAGTGTCAGCGTATAAGACGCAGCATCATCGTGTGAAGGTGATTTAATCTTTACACCGTGGCTGTTATCAGAACAGTTGAGCTGCAGTGTACCGTCGTTACCGCCTGCACCTTTAACCTCAACAACACCTGTTCCGTTAGGGTTCAGTTTAATGTTGCCGTTAGTAGTGCTGGTATTGATTTCGTTAGCTTTGACATCAAGATTACCACCAAGTTCTGGTGATGTATCTGATACCACATTAAAGGCAATAGAACCAGAAGGAATGGTAACAAAGCCAAGCTGTTGATCTACTTGGAAAATAGGAGCGTCGGATTGGTTACCGCCGATCTTGAATTTACCGTTGTGGTCAGTAGTTGCGGTCCAAACTTTACCGTTGTTTAGTTCAGTAATCTGTTTGGTTTCATCCGGCACACCACCATTTTCAGGCAGTGCATCGTAGTCCATACCGCTACCAACGTACTCCATCGTGTGACCGCTAGAAGCAATCTGGGAACGAAGGAAGAACTGCACAACATCGTTTGCAGTAATATCACCGTTAAGACCAAGATTTTGGCTACGGTCGCTGGCGTTAGGACGGCTAATTGTAACCCTATGTCCGTTAGTAGTAACAGTAGATGACAGAATAGGATAAGTTACACTATTAACAGTGACCAACATATTGCTAGCTGGTTTAGTGTCATCACCGAACCAACCAGTGCCTTGAGAGATGTTATCAACGTCAAACGTAATATCTCCATCAGAAGCGTCTGTTTCAACCTGTCCGCTGAAGATAGGTGCAGTAGACTTACCATCAGCAACCAATGCCTTCTCACCAAAGTCAGTGGTAGACGCAGCCAGGTTGGCTTGACCACCATTCAGTGCTTTGATGTGGTATTTGTTGAAGAAGGCGTAGCTAGAAGTGCACTGTGCATAGCCGTTGTTAGTGACAAGGATGCCAGGTCCGTTTAGACCAACGTGTGTATAGCTGTCTGCAACCATCGACCGCAAAGGACTTGTGGTCTTAGGCACAGCACCGTCAATCAACATACCGCCACCGGTAGGAGCGTTGGTAAGGTCACCAGCTTGTCCACCATCGGGATTGTGTGCATTCAGATCAGAGTTATCAATCTGACTGTCAGAGAAATTAGTACAGTTCTGAATGTACGGAGACTTGGTAATAAATGCGTTGTTGTAGAACGCAAAGTTCCAACCTTGTCTTACAGGCAAATCACCATCAAGAGTATTGGTACCTGTATTACCAGCTTGCATACCAGTAAGAGTCAGGTTCTGCACAAACGAACCACTGTTTAGCTCAAACAGAGCATGGTTGCCGTCTGCATGATCACCCTGTGTTGCAACAGTAGGGTGCACAAGACAGCTACGCAGCGCCATACCAATGATGGACACGTTGCGTCGTTTGATTTGGATAGGTGCAATCTCTCGGTAGGTACCTGCAGCAACCATCACGGTCATGCCGTCACCGCCACCGATAACAGGAATCTGCAAACCGGAACCACCGCCAGCGCCGAGGTCAGAGTCAGCAGCAGACAGGATGTCACCAATCTGATACTCTTGCAACGTAGCGTTAGCAACGTCAGCAACAGTTGTAACTGCACCACTAGCTACAGTAATTGTAGCGGTCAAACCAGATCCAGTGGTACCGCCAGTCAGCGGAACGTTAGTGTAAGTACCATCAGCATAACCAGATCCTGCAACAAAACCGTCAGATACTACAGTAGAAACTGAAATATCTGCGTTGATATCATTGATAGCATCTCTAATAGTTGACTTAGGACCACTAATGCGGTGACCGGTCTTAGTATCGTCACCACCAGTTTTATCGACATAAATGACTTTATCTTGGGTTCTAAAAGAACCACCAGACGCAACGTCTAGCCAGGCTGTACCGTTCCAGATCTTAAGAGTTTGATCGTCATCGTTTTGCAGCCAGGTTTTACCAATCTGATACGAACCTGTTGGAGTGCTGGTTTGCACTAGAGTATCAAAACGCTTAGCAGCAGCACTAGAAGTAAAAATACTATCATCGTCAGTCGTAGGACCATTGTTCTGCTCAGCTAGTGTAATAATATCATCAGCTTTAATACGATCAAGATCAACAGAACCTTGACCAATGCCAAGTGTGGTTTGACCACCAGAAGTGGTCTTAGTTAGACCAGTGCCATTTACAAGGATGTCCCCTGTAATGGCATCGTCAATCATGTCATTGATCTTTGCCGTAGTGGCAATGGTCGTGTCATTGTTAGGATTAGACTCACCAGAAATAATGATGTCATCAGCTTTGATCCTATCAAGATCAACACTGCCTTCACCAATACCAAGAGTTACTTGACCACCTGTGGCAGATTTAGTAAGACCACTATTGTCTACTAGCACATCAGTTTCCATAGCCGTGTCAATCTTAGAATCAACACGGTTGTCAATAGACGCCGTAGTAGCAATAGTTGTATCGTTATCAGGCCAAGATTCAGCACTTGTGATGGTCTCAGTGCCATCATCAAAGTAGTTATCTTCCAAGTACTGTTTGGTAACAGCATCTTGTGCGTTGACAGGATCAGCCATGTCGGTAATCCTGTTACTGTTCAGGTCAACATTAGTGTTAAAGGATCCATTAGTTTGTGTTACAAACTGATCTTCAATCTCTTGAACAGTATAAAGTGTTTGAAGAAAGTCGTCGTTTAGATCTTGAGCACGGATAGCAGAACCTGCGAAAAATTCATTCCGCAGGCTGTTGATGTCCGTATCCCTAAAAATCCTTACGTTACCTACACCAGTAGGAGGTGCAGTAGCAAACGTAATAACAGTAGTATCTATTGTGTAATCAGTGTCTTGAGTTTTTAGAACTCCGCCGACAGAAACTTTGACGTCGGATTCCTCTAGATATTCAAATTGAATGTTAAAGTTGACAGTGTTATTGTCACCATTATGGAATGATTCAGTTGTAGCCATTACACATTTTAGATGTTTAGGTTACGGGTGGATTATTTGTTAGTCAGTGGGAACTTAGGTGGTTTCCCCTTTTTAATTTCTGTAGCGTTTTGTAGAGCTTGGTTATCAGCGATTGCAATTTCCCTCTTCATTTCATCTGACAGTCGGTTTACAGCACGCCCTTTAACTTCAAGCAATAACTGATCAAGTCTACTGTACAAACGATCAAAATCTTTAGCTGGAATCTCTTTACCACCAAGTCCAAGCAACACACCTCCTCTAGCTTTTTTGAGCTTGTCTCTCCATTGTTCAGCAGGCATTTCATTCATTATTTGTCTAATACCTCCTAGCAACAAAGGATCGTTACCCATTGCTTTGCGGATTGCAGCTCGTTGCGCGGGTGTGTATTTAGCACCATTTGGTGTGGCGTTCATTACTGGACGTGCATCGTACTCAATGGCAAACAAGAACTGACGTTCTTCGATCGCAGCGTCAGCTTCACGTACTTTGAAAGGCGTTGCTCCGTTCCTAAATCTAATGAAAGGGTTTTCAGAATATCCAATCGGATTGCCTGTCAGCCAATCAGGGGCTTCAGGGAGTGCGCCATCGGGATCAAGTGGGTCAAGAAAACGGTTACGGTTGCGGATAAGCTGACCTAACTCATTGTCAAGTTCACGGTAGGCAGGGCTAATAATACGACCTGCTTCATTACGCAAACCAGACAGAGGTGCTAGTGAACTAATAAAACCTGATGCCCATCGATTCATTGCAGACCCATCACCACGCACGACGTCCAGCATAGGTTCGATACCTGCGTACATAGAACGATCAGTGATTGAAGCTGCAATTACAAATGCTGCTTTTTGCATCAATGTCATTGCATCATTTTGCGTGATGCTATCGGCGTTGTCCATGACGTTTGCCATGAACGTAAGCATGTCACCGTAAGGTCCGAGATATTCAAAGGAGTGCCAGTTACCTTCGGTGTCTTGAACAGCACTTTTAGGCCAACCAAGTGTGTCACGTGTGCGTTGACGTGCTTTGTCAAAGTGACCAGAACCATGCAACCTGCCTTGGGACCACAAATGGAATCCCAACAAACCTACCAACGAACCAAGTGCTACCTTGCCTCTAAGTTCAGCACGAATACCTGCAAGTTCAGCACGGTTAGTTACAGGATCTTTGACAGTAATCCCTCGTGCAGTAAGAATCTCTTCAACCTCTTTGTTTGTAAAGTCACGTGCAGGGACATTTTGAATCAGCTTCTTGTAATCCTTCATGAAGGCATTTACAGGAGTATGCTGAATAAACTGCCTTACAACGTTTGCTTGTGTTCGTGGGAACAGCAAGAAGGGACGCATCCAAGGGTTTTCCCTAATCAAAGTGGTAAAAGCTTTTACACCAGGAGTGTCAAGGTTCAGTGCAATTTCTTGGCTGATATAGTTAGTAGCAGGGTCGTCGATAAAACCAAACGAATCAAACTTTTGTTTGAACAACTCATCAGCACGCTTATCAACGTCACGTGTGATAGCCGCGCCTTTTGCAAACGCTTCGTCGTAGGCTTCAAACCGTGAACGTACGTTAGCCATAACAGCTCGTGTAAAGCCGTCTGCTGCAGTCATAGCGTTTACACCAGCACGCAACACTGGGTTCTTACCAATGTCGTCAAGGACCTGTGCCATGTTGTACAAAGCCATCGGTCCGTCTTCACCATATTTCTGTGAGGCTTCGGCGTAAGAACGCAAGACACGCATCGTAGCCTTGTTCCTATTAACCAAATCTTCACGCATGATGTAGTTAACGGAGTCAGGGTCACGAGAGGCTTTGTAAAAGGTGTAGCCTAAGTGTTTTGCACCTTTGAAGAAACTGTCAAACACAGCGTTGTATGCGTACCAACCACGACGTAGTTGTTGAGGGTTAGTAATTGCACCCGCAAAGTGAGTGATTGGCTTGCTGAACATTAGAGCAGCGTTACCAGCAGCAGCTTTCAGAGGGGTACCAACTGCAGACAGAACTGAGTTGTAGATGTTAGAGTACATTCCCTGCACAATTTGATTAGGGATTTGCGGTTGACCATCTACGAAAGCTTTGTTAATAGCAGGCAAACTCTGTTCAACAAAGTTGTTAAGAGATGCCATAGAATCTACTTTGCCGTCTAGTGATTTGTAAGCCTCTGCCAAAGGCTTCAGAAACATCGGACGCTCACGTGCAATTTGACGTAGTTGGTCTACAGTCATTTTTGCACGCCGCTTGCTGCTAACTACAATTTCTTCTGCAGTTTCAACTGCTTCTTTTGCCGCCGCTGCACGAGCTTTGCCTTTGAGGTTTTTTAGATTTCTTATACTGAGAGCTTGACTTTTGAGCTTGCCAGCAAGACCAGATTCACTCATCAAATACTCGATCCGGTTCAGAATCATGTCCTGAGCACGTAGTACGGTATCTGCATCAGTGGATTTTGCAGCGGTTTCAGCAATGTCAGAAACTTGTCCAGCCATAGATGTTTGAAGATATGCAGATGCTTTTTGCACATCCATATCAACAACTTTATCCAAATAATACCCAATGGCTTTGAGTGTTGCTACATCAGCAACTTCTCCTACAGCCTTAACTTTGCCGCCAAGTTTTTGGTACTCATCCTTAAATTCGTTAAGGATTGCACGAAGGTGTCCAGGTGTAGCACGTGGATCAACAAGGATGTCTGCCAGTTCTTCGCCAGCTTTGTACACCTCATCAGACGTACGGTTTATAGAACCAGGAATTTCAACAGTGAACTTACCGCCGTTCCTGATCTTTTCTTTTGTGGCCTCAACCAATTCACGTTTTGGTGAATCGGTTGCCCTAAGAAAGTTTTCTAAGGTTGGGTCAGTAACGATGGCACCAAGACGACCATGTACAGTGCCGATGTTGTTCTTAATACGAAACTGATCGACAGCAGCAGCAAAGACACCCATGTCATCTGCTGGAATTACATTAGAAGCCCCAGAACTTAAAGTATCGTGAACACCCAAAGTTGGTGTTGTAGGTTCAGGATCAATCGACAAGTTTAGAGCACCTGCTTCGTCAAGAACCTCTTCACGCTTGGCATCTGTTTTTGCTACAGCTTCTGCAAAGTCCTGAGGCAGATCTTCGTCAGTTTCACGCAGTAATCCGCCTTTGGCAGACACAGCAGACTCATCTTCAAAAACGTATTTAGTTAGGTTTTTAGTACCGTGGATAGCTCGCCAAAACTTAACTGAGTTTTCAAGGACACCTGTAACCAGTCCAAACCGCATACCAGAATATGCGTTTTTAGCCAGTTTCATGTCAGGAGAATCACTATCCAAAGTCCGCCAGTCCGATGGCAAGAACGACCAGGTCTGAGGCCAGTTTTCCTGAAGGAATGCTTCAAAGTTGTCATCAACTTCGTTGATAGAAGAAGCGACATCAACAGCAGCACCAACACCTAGGTCAAGTCCCATGTTGCCCAGTGCTTTTACAACTTTGCTACGTTGTACTGTAGTTGGAAGTTTAGGTACGACTTTACCGACAAGTTTACCAGCAAGTCCGCGAAAAACTATAAACGGTACAATCAAACCAGAGATGTTACGGACAGCTTCAATAGCTTGGTTTTCGTATTTCTGTGCTTTTACAAAGTTTACACCTGGTATTCTATTTACCTGGTCAATAAAAAAATCATTGACACCTACAGCAGGTGCTGCCAACGTATCTAAAAGAGTGTCAACAAAACCCACGCTCCGATTCAATCCTGGTTGGAATGCACCACCAGCAGGTCTTTCTTCTTTGGCAGGTTCAGCAGGCTGACTTGCAGCAGGCTGAGGTTGTGCGGTTTGTGGTTGAGCAGGTTGAGGTTGAGCAACGTCTGGTTGTTCAATTTCTTGCTGTTCTTCTGGACCTTCTGGTAGAGGTGTAAAACCCTCTACAAATTCGACTGTTTCATCAATAACTTGAGGTACTGACTCAAAAATCTCAGAAGGTGTAAATTGTACAATTTCTTCACTCATTAGTCAGTGCCTCGTCGTGCAAGATCATCTAAATAAAATTGATAGCTTTCTTCAGCAGTCGTTTGTGTTTGCCCTAAGTTTTGACTAATACCAGCCCAGATAGATCCTAGGGTTTTCCACTCTTCAAGAGTCAGTTTTTTCGATAGATCAATTCCCTGTTCTTTAGCGTAAAAAACCATCATCCTGTGTTGGAATGGCAAGTCAAAAAGTTTTTTATTTACATCAACACCCATACGTTGTGCAGTCTCAATCATGTTGATAAACTGACCAGTGCCTACAGCAGCAGACCTGTTGGTATTACCACGAAGGTCTGTAAAGCGTGCCTGAGGGTCTTGAAGGGCTTGTAATTGGATGTTATGTACTTCGGCTACTGTTTTGTTTGTCAACGTCCCGTAGCGCCCTGCACCCCTATCTCCGAACAATTTATTGGCACCTTCTTCCCCTGCAGTTCCCTCAAAGAAACGAATGGTAGAAATTGCAGATTGCTGGTAAGGGTTACCTTCTGTGTACTGTACAGTCTTTCTAAACTTTGGACGAGTTACAGCTTGACGAGCTTCGACAGTGTCAGGGAGTAAATACTGTTGAGGATCTACCTTTTCACCATCAAAGATTTTTTCAACCAACGAACGACCCTGAGGTGTAGTTTGTGTAAGGTTGGCAATCATCAAAGAGTGTGCAGGGTAATTATCAAGTAATCCTGCACCAACAGCAGCTTGCAGCATTAGTTGAACAGGTTTTTCCACAATCGGTTTTGTTGTAAATGAATTAAGACGGTTTGCAATTTGCGTATAGAAACCAGGCACTTGACCGTTGGTATAATTATAACTAAAAAGATCTTTTCTAAGTTGCTCCTTACTAACTAACTTAGTAAAATCATTCTCGATAGCGTCAAACAAATCGCCTGTTTGACCTTCTTCTTGCAGAGTTTTTACAAGAGTGTTTGCTACTTTATTTAGAGCAAAATCTTCAGCATCACGCTCAGCTTCGGTGCCGTAAATGTTAGGAACTTTTAAGTCTTCTTCTGAATAAAATCTACTTTCCGGGTCTTTTTTACCCTCCTTAATAAGTTTAAAAGTTTCGGATTTGGCCTCTGCTGATGCACGATCTTGATCGTAACCTTCCTCCTTTAGAAGTCGACGGTATTCTTTTTCATACATTTCTAAAGCAAGATTTTGTGCCTCCTTCACTTCGCCTTTAGCTTCAGGTTCTAGGATAGTTGATACAAATTTATACAATGAACCAACATCTGTTTCGAGTTGCTCTCCTCTACTAACAAAGAAGTCACCTAGCAATTCTTTCTCAAACTGTTTAGCTTTGTTTAAAAGGGCTTCATCGTTTTTACCCTGAAGAGTACCGAAGTATGGATGGGTTGGTTCCAGTTGACGTGTTTCAGCTAGCATTTCTGCATCTTCACGAAGACCTTGAATATCCTTTGCAGAAGCTGTGTAAGAATCTTCAAGCTCAATTAGTGCAGAAATGCCAGCTTCCTCGTTACTCAAGAAAGGAGGCTTTAAGTCCTGCAAATTAGAAACCATATCTCTAATATCAGCTACATTTACAGGCTTGTCATTTTCAAAAGCAGCTTTTACACCTGCTACAGCTTGTGCAGCTAGTGTTCTAATTTCAATTTTATCTGCCTTCTCTTGATCATCGTATGCAGTGTTACGAGCAGACCGCACCGCTGACATAACATCAGCCTTAAATTCAGAGCCAAACCTCTTTGAAGCTAGAACTGCTAGCAGCACTGGTTCGTAAGAATCATCCTGATTTCTAGCAAAGGTAACAAGTGCATCTTTTAGTTCTGTTTGTGCACCAGGAAATCCAAGCTGTTTGCCTTTTGTATTGACAGTGACACTGACTTTATTTAGGTAGGTTTGGAGATCCTTTGTGACTAAGAGATCATCCAAAGCACTAGCACGAGCCGTAGGTCCTGTATTGATTCCGTATTGTTTTACAAATTCTTTATGACGTTTTTGCTCATACGTCTTCATCGCTGGGTAAAGGTGTTTTGCCTTTGCACCTAGCGGCGCTTGCATAATCCCTTTTTCTGTGAAAAATTGATTGCGAAGAAAACCAACAAGTGCTCTATCTTGTTGCGGCGACAGCTCAGGATCATTGATTTTTACTAAGGTACCATTAGCTAATTGTATTTCTTGTTCATTATTTGTACGTTGATCTTCGATAAAATTACCATACTGCTGTCCAAGTGCATTAAGATACTTCTCCATATACATGGTGTATTTGTGGCCCGATACACCTTGCAAATACTCTTGGTGTGAGGCATCAGCACCTTCACCAGAAATGCGTACACCAACCTCAGAAAGCTGTGCTTCTACATTGTTGGCTACTGACCTAGCTTTGTCATATTCAGCAATAGCTTCAAACTGTGCGTTTTCGTTTTTAAAAAACTCTTCTTCGACCTCAGCACGCATTTGATCAACGCGAAAGGTCTGTACTTCCTTGACCGCCTTCAGAGCAGTAGGAGCAAGTTCTACTAATTTTTGCAGGGAACTTTTTTCAACTTCGTACCCCGTCTGAATCATTTTGTTGAAGTTGTCACGTATGACAGCTATATTAGACTCTGCCAGTCTGCTCGGATCCGGTAGTTGTAGTGGATCAAACGAAGCTGCTTTCGTAAAGCCTTCAAACTGGAAGTCGCTAATTTGTGGTTGTGTCATTATTTAAAGGTCGAATAATGGATTCATTTGTCCTGCAGTCTGGAAGCCTTGAATCAATCCTTGACCAATAGTCAAAGCTGCGTTGAATGATGGCATTCGTTGTTTACTTGCTATTTCAAGGAAGGGTGCTTCTTGAATAGTTCCGAATGCATTCATGTCAGCTTGTCTCAGTTGGTCTGAAGTCTTAGCCATATTACGATCGTGTTGCTTAGATGCGCTCTTTAGGCTTTCGACAAATCGTGCATTTTTCTGACCAAAAGCTCCAGCCGTCATCAATGCCTTAGCACGGTCAGCACTAACACCTTGCTGCTCAGTGGCATTTACATACCCCTCAGCTTCTACCAGCGATTTGAGCATGTCATCTTTACGAAAACTAAAGCCAAGCATCTGTTCGACAAACCTAGCCTGTTCTTGCTGCCATGCTGTGTTAGCTGCAGAGAAGTTTTGTTCGTACTGCTCTTTTGCATTTTGAACACGACGCTTGTATGCTTGTTGACGGTACTTATTTATAGTATCCGTTTTGTACTTATTCATTGCGTTTGAATAAGCAACCTGTCCGGCTCGTGCAGCAGCAGCGTTGAATCCACCTATGATGGAAGATGCACCTGATACTACGCCAAGACCAATACTTATAGGGTCCATAGTCTTACGGTTTCTACTTGAAAGGTTTGATTGTATGTATCTGGAAAAATACGTAGAATTTTAAACCCTAGCATCTTTGCCATGCGTAGGGTTGTAGTTTGTTCAATACGTATGTGGCTCCATAGATACGGTTTATCTTGAGTTCTAAGCCATTTTCTGAAAAATTTGATGGCTGCAAGTGGATGGTTTGCCATTTCTTTGCACATATGCAGCCAAAAACAATCTTGATAGAATCCAAATAAACCGAGTGGATTGCCTTCTTCTGTCAAAGCGATGTAGGATTCACTTGTGGTAACATCTAATGCGATGCCCAAAATAGGATTTACATAATGTTTTCTAATATCTTGATCACCTTCCTTTGTAATGTTGTTGATTACAAGAGGTATGTCATCGATTGTTGCAGGTCTGATGTGGAAGGGCTGGGTGGATTTGTTAGCCATTAAGTTCTTCTGTAGAAGCGTCGATTGTAATTACCTTCCCAATCTAGTCCTAGCAGGCTTACAGGGAAAGGTGTGTCTCCTATAATTTTTATAGAGAGGTTTTCGTTACGTTGATAAATCGGTACATCATGTACGGCATCGGCAGCTAGGTTGACGTTGTTCAGTACGTACGTATTTGGCAACGTTACATTAACAACGTTGATCCACTCATCTTTACCAGTAATGTTGACTTTGTATGATACAGGGCCGCTCAGTCCTGTAGCTACTTTAATTCTGTGGATAATCAAATCAGAAGTGTTATCACTGATGCTTCTGTTACCCTCACTAGCGGTGGCAAAGAACTTGGGTAATTCTACTGTCATGTCGTAAACATAACCGATAAGCAAGTCACGTCCACGGTAATCACCGTCTAGTGTAATTTGATTGTTAGATATATTGGAATCTTCAAAGTAGAACACAGAGCCTTCAGCCTCATTGGTTGCAGAAATGGTATCACCAATGTAGGTACCGATAACTACAACTGCTAGCTTTTTACCTGTAATGTGATCAAACGGTAAGGTAACCGTTGTCTTTTTAGTAGACGAACTGTAGGCACGGTAAGGGTTGATGTTGAACATATCCAGACACACGTCTGTCTTTTCCCCTGTCGGCAGCGTCAGATAGCCTTCATCTGTAGACTGTGAAAGGTCATATGATGTCAAGTAAACGTTTGTACTGTCGTAGCTGACAACATAGAATGTCGATTTATCGAAGAACTGCATAAGCAGTTTTCCAGTGATTTGCCACTTATACCAAGTCTGGACAGGGTTGTCACGTTGAATAAAGAATCTGTACTGGAATAGGTCACTGCTACCTGTCTTACCCATAGATACCAAAGACAATGCAGGCGATGACACCATAGTGTCTATGTCTGATGGTACAAACTCAGGGACGTTTCGCGTTGCTTCGTCAATGGTCGATGCAGATTCTTTCTGCACATTGAGCATGTTAAAGAGTTTGCTGTACAGTAAGGACTTACTAATAAAACCTGCACCAGTACCAATAGACGCTGCTTCAAGTTGAGGGTCACATTCATATGCACTGATAGTATTAATTTTAGTTGTGGTAGGGCTAAGAATGTCAGCGTCAGTTGAAAGCAAGAATTGTTCGTTAGGAGCAAACAGCAACAAACCAACACTGACAGTTAAAACATAGTTCAGTGTAGTTGGTTTGAGAGACGTAGCTTGTAGGTCAATCGGATCATCTGCTGAAACAACCTGTGCAGTGCCTGCAAAGAAGTTAAAGTAATCACCAGCTTTGCTCATAATCACCGCTTCGTTGGACAAGAATCCAAGGCGATTACGATAAAAGAATAAGTTATTTAGTTTTTGACCAATAAAACTGGGTAGTGGGTTAGTGGTATTGTCACCAACTAGCCGATCAGTCCAATTTACAGGTTCATACTTGAATATACCGTTAGCTTGTCTAATAAGCTGATGCGGCATAGTCGTCTCGTCAAGTTCAAACTTAATACCAGGTGCAATGGTTTCTTCCCAAACACCAGGACCACGTGCAGCACTGTTCGTAGTGATAAACTTGACGTACATGTCGTCAGCATCTACGTCTTCACTGTTGTATAGCTTGACTACATAGCCATTTTCACACTGATTAGGAAGCCTTCCAGCAACGTTGATTTGATCTTGAAAAGCATAAAGACCCTCTTCAGTTGCTGAGCCTTTTGTGCTAATTGTAAAGGCTGAAGTGCCACTAATATAAATACCAGGACCGACTTGCGTAGCAGTGATGCCAGAAATAGCGTTGATTAGACTTGTAAGCTCAGCAGCAATTTTACCAGCGTCAACAGTGACACCAGCGGTATCAGCCTCATCTACGTTTTTAGGAGTTTCATACGTTTTATCTGTACCGTTAATAGTCACGGTATAGTTTGACATATACGCAACGACAGAGATAACTACAAACGCTTCGTGTGGACGTGTAGTAGACGTCGTGGTTTTCATTGCAGTTGTCTTGTTTTTGTTCAAGACAAACGTGTAGTCATTGATTGTAAGGATCTCGATGTCACCAGCAGCAGCATCCTTAAGGTATGCACCAGATGGGATGTTTGCAGAGCCGATAGCACAAGCAGTAACCTCACTATCGTAGTCACCTTTTTCAACACCCTCAGTAGTAACCGCTGTGTTGTAAGCAGTCTGTGCGGTACCCATGTTGGTCGTAGCTGTCGTGAGCTGACCAGAAGTATGTGTGGCAGCTACATCCTTTTCTACCTCGTACACACGATAACCATCACGTCTGAACCAAGGGTACTCATCAGTACGTTCATTACCCAAAGCATAACCTGTAGGCATAGTGCCACCTTTGGCAATAACCCCTACATTTTTTGCACTGCCTACAAGACTATCATCTTTGACAATACGTTGGCCGTTGTCAATACGTTCGAGCACACCAGACTTAAGTGTCTCTTCGTAGTAACCATTTTTATAAGTTACGTCTACGTCAAACAAGCTTTCTTTAGTAACATTCTGACCGTCGTTGGTTTTTGAAAACGTTGCCTGTGCAGTGTGCAAGTCAGACAACTCTGTGGCAGTTGTTGACTGTGCTGTGTTGTACGTATCTAGATCACTTTTAAGGTTAGTAACGTTGCAGGCAGCAGGCTGTCCAGTTGCAGCCGTAGTACCCATATCAACAGCACGTGGTTTACCATCAATCAAACTCCAAATGCGAAACTGTCCATCAGTGGTGTCATACTGACAAACATACTTTTCATTTTCGTCCCGAAGGATTGGAAACCAACGACCACGTGTTTCAGCATCATAGAGTTCTGCTTCAAATTTGCCACCAGGGCGCTTTAGCAGTCCTAGTGCGTAGTCAGGAAAGACGTTAGTTGCTTCCTTAACTTGTCCTGGAAATTTAAGTTTGTCAGGTTGTTGGGACACACCCAACAGCAAGTTAGGAATCCTTTGGGAAATAGTAGTCATCGTGTCAGAGCGTTATACGGTTGATAGTTGTTGTAGTAGTTTTCACCGTCACGCCAGCCAAAGATGGTGTATTCACCCTGATTGCAGTCATACTCCACTGCAGCAGCGCGTGTCAGCAGCTCTTGCTCTTGCAGCAGTTGGGTAAGCTGTGCCTCGCCAACGGTCTTGATAGCTGACATGCGTGCAGCTCGTGCAGTGATGTAGTTTTGAATAGCGGCGGGTACATCATCAAACTCGTAAAGCCAGGTGATGTCTACCTTAAGATCTTTTTTAAACTTGTGTGTATGATGAAGCCGATCGTATAGTTTGTTACCACGACGCACTACATCATAGTCATCACGATGTTCATTGACATTAGTGTCAATCTGCAGTGCATTGGTAGGATACAGGATTTCTTCAGTAGTTGAATCGGGCTTTAGCGTATAGTTACGCTCCTGGTTAAACATCCAACCTTCAGTTTGAACTTGCTTGTTGACTTCTCTCAGGGTGGTAAGAACAATAGCAACTTCAGGGTTTTGAAGGTCAAGCGTGGTGACAGGAGCCTGTCCCACGGAGCTAAGTATTTGATTTACAGCATCCAGTTCGGTGGACGCAGCGTATGTGACAGGCATAATAAAAGATATAAAAAAAGGGCTCCCGAAGGAACCCTTGTATAAGATCAAAAAAAGATCAGAAGGCAGCGTTGCCAGTAGAACCGGTTGCAGCACCAGCGATCAGTTCGACGCAGGCAGCAGGGTTCAGGTAGTCAGCGCCCATGGCGAGACGACCCAGGATCACGTCACCCTGATAAATCACGGAGACGTCACCGGAGGTCACTTGCACCTGAGGACCGATGGCTTCCACGCAAGCAGCAGCTTCACGTTGGAAGATCAAGCCACAGGAGTTTGCGAACTCGGTCTCTTCACCGTACTCGTTGTTGATGCCGGCTACGTCGTTAGCGGCGTCTTCAACAGCAGGAGACACGAAGTCACCAGTGTTGGTGGGAGCGGCGACACCAGGGTTAGTGGCAGAAGCCGTAGCACCGAACTTGGTGCCATACTGGCTGAAGAACGGAATGTTCATGGACTTGAAGATCTTGATGCCAGCGATTTCGACGACACCTTGACCACGCTGACGTGCAGTACCTTGCTCGTCGCGGTTGATCAGACCAGAGTCACCAACCTTTTGGATCAGCTCATAGTATTGGCGGGGGTTCAGAACACCCACGCGACCTTCGGTGCTAACACCCTTCTCATCCATAGCAGCGGCTGCATCATAGAAAGCAGCGACCAGCTTGTCGGAATCGTAAGCTTCAGAAGCGTTACCAGTGCCGACGCGGATCTGGGTACCACCCGGCTCAACAAAGTTAGTCTTGGTGATAGGGGAAGCAGCACGAGCACCACGAGCAATCGTACGGAAGATCAGACGGTCATACTTCTCAGCGAGAGCATAGCCGATCTTACGTGAGATTTCAGAACGCAGATCGTAGTGTGCGAGAGTCTCGTCAAGGTCGTAGACGAATGCGCTGGAGATCAGCAGGTCGTCAACGGTGACGGTCTTCTCGGCCACCGGGGGTGCACCGTTGCTGTTACCAAGGATGGCGTTACCAGGGGTGTGGTACTCAGCGGTCGTGCGACCGGTGTAGATGAACTGCATAGACTTACCGTTGGTAAGCGTACGCTTGGTCACCAGGTCACGAGCGATAGCATTGTACTCGAAACCTTTGAACATCTCTCCACTGAACAGCTTCAGATAGAGAGCGCGGGCGTCACCCGCGGAGTTAGCCTGACCAGGACGAGTCAGACTCGTGGTCAGAGTATTAGATTGATGTACGTTAGACATTTTTAAGGAGTAAGATTAAAATAGACTTGCTCCCAAACGTTTGGAAATTTTTGTTGCAAAATTTTTGTGGTCTATCCCACCGTCTAGACGGCTAATGGGTATCCGCGTACGGGCCAAAAGCCAATGCAAGGGAGGTCCGACTCTGAGGTGCCTCCCAAGCTATTACAGAAGATC
>MDTE01082772.1_pt1 | contig 17525 bp, 11 predicted proteins | sample 811231 | NCBI WGS metagenome assembly MDTE01 (sample SAMN05326651, study PRJNA326480) | marine metagenome | isolation source: seawater | place: Indian Ocean: Red Sea | collected 2010
CCCGGTCCGATCGGCAACGAAGTCGTAGCTCCAGACGTGGTTGCGGCGCATCGCCCGGTGGCGCACGCAGCTGTTTGCGCCGCTGCCCAATGACACACGACGCTTTCTGTGCTGTTTCCGGGGGACTTGCATATTCTCCTGCTTCCACAAACGGTGAACCCGTTTGGAATTCACTTGCCAACCTGCAGCTTTCAACTCCTGGTGGACCCGAGGGAGTCCGAACCGGGGATTCGCACCGCTGATCCGACGCATCTCCAGCAGCATACGACGGTTTTTAGATTCGCCCTTTCGGCAGCGACGATGGTGACGGTACGAACTGCGAGGTTGCTCCAGAACCCGGCATGTACGGCGTTCCGACACCCGATCCGGCCGAGACGACGACGAACCGCCGCGACTCGGCTGGGGCCTACCAATTTCCCTGGGCCGCCTCCCGAAGAATCTCCTTTCCGGATCATTCAGATCCGGCGGATTCTCTCATGTCCACTGGTACAACGGGAAGGAGTCAGGTCAACTTCAGACAACATTCCACCAGGAGAACGCGACGTCCTCCACTGACGCATTGCAAGCGGCGTGACAGTTGCGGCTGATGGAAGTAAGTTGCGTCAGCCATAGATTCGCGTTACCGACATTCCACTTTTCTGAATTCGGCACGACACATCGCATGAGAGTTAGTCTCACACTTGCCCTGCTGCTGGCCGCTTGCGCCCCCACGGCACTTCGTGCAGCTTCCCACCGACCTAACGTCATCCTCGTGATGGCTGATGATCAAGGTTGGGGGCAGACCGGTTATTACAAGCATCCGATTCTGAAAACGCCCAACCTCGACGCGATGGCCGCCAACGGGCTGCGGTTTGATCGCTTTTATGCGGCGGGGCCTGTCTGTTCGCCAACGCGCGCCAGCGTGTTGACGGGAAGGACACACAACCGCACCGGCGTGCTGTCGCACGGGTACGCTCTGCATCTGCAGGAACGCACCATCGCTCAGGCGCTGCGGAAAGCGGGGTATGCCACCGGCCATTTCGGGAAGTGGCATCTCAACGGCATTCGTGGTCCGGGAGTTCCGGTTCTGGCGGCGGATCCATATCACCCGGGCCGCTTCGGATTTTCACACTGGCTGACAGTTACCAACTTCTTCGATCGCAATCCGATCATGAGCCGGATGGGTAGATTCGAAGAATTCAAAGGGGATTCCTCGAACATCATTGTGGCCGAAGCGCTCAAGTTCATCGAACAACACAAAAAAGCGGGTAAGCCGTTTCTGTCCGTCATCTGGTACGGATCGCCACACAGTCCTTGGGACGCGGGCGAGCAGGATCAAATCAAAGGGGAATCCCCCCTTTCGGCCCACCATCATGGTGAACTGGTCGCAATGGATCGTAGCATCGGGACGCTCCGATCCGGGCTGAAGCGAATGGGGATTGATCGGAACACGCTGGTGTGGTTCTGCAGTGATAACGGCGGGCTGAAAGGCGTTGGTCACGATTCGGTCGGCGGACTCCGCGGCAACAAGGGGAGCATCTGGGAAGGGGGCTTGCGGGTGCCAGGGATTCTGGAATGGCCGGCCAAGGTGAAGCCTCGCGTCACGTCGTACCCGGCCTCGACGATGGACATCTTCCCGACGCTTGTCGATCTGTTGGAGCTGCCGAGAGACTCGATGCTGCGGCTGGTCGATGGCATCAGCCTCAAGCCCCTTCTCGCCGGTGAGATTGGTCGCCGGTCCAAGCCGATTCCGGTCCGCTACGGAGGAAGAGCGGCTTTGATCGACAACGATCTGAAACTCGTCACCCCGAGAGTCGGTGGCGGGAAATACTTGTTATTCGATCTGAAAGCCGACAAGGCCGAATCGACTGACCTGTATGGCTCGCGTCCGCGCGATGCGAAACGGATGCGAGCTGCCCTGGATGCCGTGGTCGTTTCGATCGCAAGGAGCCGCAACGGGGCGGACTATCCCGAAGGGAAAGTCACGAAGGAAGGACCGCACGGTCGTTTCTGGTATGCAATCCCCGGGTACCAGCCGCACCTGAAGGCTTGGGCGTCCCGACCGGAGTACAAGAATTGGGTGTCTCGGAAGGCTCGCCAGAAGAAGCGCCGCCGAGAGAAATAACAGATCGCATCTAGCCCGAAGCGGGCGAGGGAAAGAGCTCGGCCAAGTGGCGTTCAGGCAGCGGGCGAGTGAACTGGGACACCACCCAGGTCGCCGCAACAGACATCACTTCCGCCACCGAGGCACAGGACATGGGATTGGGGGCTTCTCTCTCCAGCCATCCTGCAGCCGCAAAGAACATGGTGTCCTCGAACCAGATCGAGTTGAACAATGGCCAGTGAAGCACGCTAAACGAAACGAGCCCCGTCAACAGGCCGGCGTATGCCCCGGCCCGTGTCACGCCTTTCCAAAGACATCCAAGGACCAGGGGGCCGGCAAATGCCGCCATCAGCCCACCATTGCCGGACCAGATCAACATCGAGACATTGCGATCCATGCACATCCACGCCATGAGCGTGCAGACGACCAGAACTCCACCGGTCGCCCATCGGCTCAGCGACATGACTCGCCTGTCCAGTTCCTGTTCACTCAGGTGTGGGCAATATCGCGGCGCAAACGTACGCCGGTAGAGGTCGTTGGACAGAATCTGAGCCGAAGACACGACCAAACCGTCCGCCGTGGACATCACCGCAGCCAGGATTCCCACCCCCGTAAAAGCAGCTAGCCAGGTGGGAAATATGTGGAGAAACAGGGCTGGTAACGCCTGGTTCGTATTTTCCCCTGGCTCAAGCAAAGAGTTGCCCAGCACTGCGCGGGCGACCACACCACCGAGGCCAAGCATCGCAAGAGTGAATGCAAATGTCGCAGCAAACAGGACGAACTGTTTTCGCTGACGATCTTCCTTCAGGGCCCAGAACTTATTGCCAATGTGAGGAAGAAACCCGATGGGAATGCACGCGATAAACTGAGCGGCGGCAGACCACCACGAGTGAAACCAGGGATGAGTGCGGTTGAAAACGTCAACAAGAGTCGGATCGAGTTGTTCGATCCGCTCGATCATTGCAGCAAAGCCACCCTCGATGCCCGCACCGGTGAGAAAAAGGACCACCACGATCAGGCCGATCACAATCATCACAAGCCCCTGGGCTCCGTCCGTAAGGATGTCGGCGTGGGCACCTCCCATCGTCACGTAAACGAGCAGGACGAGAGATGTGATTGCCAGTGCCCAAAAAGCGGGTAGCCCGAGCATGATCTCGAACATGACCAGACCTGAAAGCAGTTGCCCGGCCAGATAAAAGAACAGCAGAAGCGATGCCAGTGAGACGAGAATCCGTATGCCATCGGATTGATACCGGCTGCCCAGGAATTCGGGCATCGATCGGCTTGACCAGCGATGGCCAGCCGTGGAGACCATCTTCATGGAGAGCAGAACACCGGTGTAGACTCCAGCCGGGTAGAGCAATCCCCACAAGCCTGCGAGACCGGCTTCGTAAGTCAGTCCCGGGAATCCCAGAAAAGTCGCTCCACTGGCAGTTGTCGCCGAAAAAGCCAGCGCCAGAAACACCGGACCGTAGCTTCTTCGGGCCGTCGCGAAGTCGTCGGCCCCCTGGATTTTCCTGCTGGCGATCACACCGAAGGCAACCATGCCCCCGATGTAGAGAACGAGAAAGACCCAGGACCAGACAACCAGACTCACGACAACTACCTCATTGCGAAGATGCACCGGTCACGGAACAGGGGCAAAATCGGTTCCGCGTTATCTCACACACGCTGTCCGCCAGGCTCCCGATGGTGTCCGGCAGGTCGAGTTTCTCGTCGTCGGCAATGAAGCCCTTCAGCGAACCACACCTGCCCTGCAACCCCGGCAGACCGCCTGCCATGTATTGCTCGCCGTCCGGATGGGAGAGCACATGCGTTGTGAAGTCGTCCGGTAAAACTCGATGCACGACGGGGCGATCCTCATTTTCCAGATCGATCAATGACAGCCGTCTGTGTGCTGCGCCGTCATCGTCGGCCCTGGCTGTCATTGACCGATTCACGAGCGGTCATCGGGCCTTTCGTTGTGCCTGGTCGATGATGGCGTACAGACGGCGGGTGAAGAGAATCGCGTCTTCTTGCGTCAGATGAGACCACTCAGGGCAGTCGAAATCCCGAAGTTCGTCGTGGTCTTCAAAGTGGATGCCCAGGCAGCCGGTTTCGTCGATCAGCCGGTCCCAGAACTGCTTTCGAGGAACATGCCGTCGCTCATGTTCTCGGTACCAGTCAGTCGAGGGGAATCGAACAAAAATCACGGTTCCGCCGCGTTTCTCAATCGCCGTCACGTCGCGCATCACCTGTCGAACAATCGGCTCAGCCTCGCCCTTGGGAGAGAGGTTCCGCTGGTGGTCTGCCAGCCACCCATGCTGAACGGTTCTCATGAGATCTGGCCGCCTTGGGAAGTCTTCGACCATTCGCATTCGGCAATGCTCGTCCATCAACACCCACTGAATGTACCTGAGTGGCGGCATCTGACCCGTTCGCTGAGGCAGGACGGACTGATCCCTCAGCCACGGCAGGCCAGCCATTACACCTTGAACAAGGACCGCCAGACGAGGTTGGACCAGAAATCCGCATCGCTGTTCGATGTCGTCCGCCGGTCCCCAGTTCCGAGAGAGTTTGACAAGATTCTCGATGCGCATCGGGAATCGATCTTCCGAATGACAGAAAAACAGTTCCGGAGTCACGCCCACCAGCAATGTGCCACGAAACGATTCATCGCGCGCCATATCTCGCAGAACAGGCCATGGGCACGACCCGGGCCAGGCGAGCATGAAAGGCCGGGATGTGCCCCCACATCGCACCCATTCGTCCTGGTCGAAACCGAATGCCATTCGCGACGAGCCCAGCAGAACCGTGGAATCCTGCGGCGCCTCACGGACAAGATTCCTCTGCCAGGCCCAGAGTCCTGGTTGCATCGATACCGACGGGATGACACCACTCCGTCGCAGCGACACTTCCTGGGCCGTGACGACCAGTGTCACCAGAATCGCTGCGGCCACCGCGACCCTGTGCCAGGAAGTCACGGTGGGCAAATCTCTCTGCCACACTCCGCTCGTGGTGACTGCGGCGTCTCCGGGTGAATCCGAGGTGGTCAACAGATCGTTCATTCTGCCTGGTCGATGATAGCGTACAGACGGCGGGTGAATGTGATCGCGTCGGCCTGGGTCAGATGAGAGTGCTCGGGGCAGATAAAGCCATTGAGTTCTTCGTGGTCTTCGAAGTGAATGCCCAGACAGCCGGTCTCTGAGACCAGACGGTCCCACGATTTCGCGCGGGGAAGAAGGGCTCGTTCTTCGTCCCGCATCCAACCCGAGGATGGGTATCGCACAAAGATTACCCTCCCACCTCGGCGACGAATCGCCTCGACATCCTGCACCACCTTCTCCAGGACCAAAGCCACATCGGGTGGTGGATAGAGTAAAGCCCGCGGCCCCCAGGCTTGAAACATTTTCTTCACCGCCAGGATGTCCTGTGGGCGGTTTTCAAACCCCTTGAACATTCGCATACGACAATGTTCATCGCACCGCCCAAATTCTCTAGGTCGCATCGGCGTGATTTGTCCATCCCGCTGGGGCAGGTCGAGTCCGTGGCGGAGTACACTCAACAGGGAAGTATCTCCTCTCAGCAAGACGGATGCCCGCGGCTCGATCACAAATCGGATCCGTTGTTGAACTTCGTCCGCCGGCCCCCAGGACTGAGCCAACTTGACCTGACCTACGGCGCTCATCGGGAACGGGAAAGCTGGATTGCAGAAAAACAGGAACGGTGCAACACCGACGAGCAACGTCCCGCGGAACGACTTATCGGCCGCCATGTCGTGCAGATGCGGTCGAGGGCAACCTCCCGGCCAGGCGAGCATGAACGGCCGGGATGTTCCGCCGCAACGCACCCACTCATCCTGGTCGAAACCGTATGCCATTCGCGACGAGCCCAGCAAGACCGTTGAATCCTGCGGTGCCTCACAGACAAGATTCCTCTGCCACGCCCAGAGTCCCGGTTGCATCGAGATTGCCGGCTGGCGACCGCTCTGCCGCAGCGACGACTCGCGCAGGCCGATCCCGGCAACGGCAAGAACCGCCGCCGCACAGGCAATCAGCGACCAGGGGACCGACGTCGGCAGATCGCGACGGAAGTCCGGCCCGGGAACCGAATCAGAACTGGAAATAGATGAAGGCATTCGATTGCCCACGGGCAAGCACGATCAGAATGAGCAGCATTGACCAGAACAGGGCGATGGCCCACCAGGGGCACCGGGAAACGACATGCTCGATGCGGCGTTCACGCATCAACCACTGAACCGCCAGCATGCCTCCGATAACCACACCGCACAGCAGAAAGTCGAAGGTCTCAAGCCACAAAACCGGGTCTTCGTGCAATCCGAGCAGAGACAGGTAAATATCGACCGCGACGATGAATGTCTCGGCTCGGAACAGCACCCATGTCAGCGACACGGCCACGAATGTCGCCAGCGCAAGAGCGAAGGTGACAACCGGCTGAGGTCGCGACGTTTTTCGAGGAAACAGCCGCTGCAGCCAGCGCTCAACCACCAGGTACATTCCATGGACTCCGCCCCAGACAACGAATCTCCAGGCTGCTCCGTGCCACAGCCCTCCCAGCAGCATCGTCAGCAACAGGTTGATCTGAGTGCGTCTGGGGCCCCGGCGGTTCCCTCCCAGAGGGATGTAGAGGTAGTCCCGGAGCCAGCCGGACAGGGAAATGTGCCATCGGCGCCAGAAGTCAGAGAATCCGGTCGCAGCGTAGGGGCAACGGAAGTTGTCAGGCAGTGAGAAGCCCAGGCTCATCGCCACGCCGATTGCGCACATCGAGTAGCCGGCAAAGTCAAAGAAGATTTGTCCGGAAAACGCCAGCATCGCCGCCCACGCGTCCAGACACGCGACCGGCTTCGGCGAATTGAACACGGTGTCGCTGATGGCGGACAGAGCCGCGTCGGCCAGGATGACCTTCTCAAATAGCCCGATCGTCAGCAGGAACAGTCCCCAGAACAACTGATCTCGAGTGGCTCGCACCGGTTGTTTGAACTGCGGGATCAGCTGATGCGGCCGGACAATAGGACCGGCGACCAGTTGCGGAAAGAACGTCACAAACAGGGCAAAATCCAGGAAGGACTCTTCGGGATCGCTACGCCTCATGTAGACGTCGATCGTGTAGGACAGTGTCTGAAATGTGTAGAACGAAATCCCGATCGGAAGGATGATCCCTAGTTCCGGCGGCTGGTACGATACGTCGACTGCGGCCAGGAGCTCGCGGAAGGACTCCAGCAGAAACGTTCCGTATTTGAAAAAGCCCAGCATGCCGAGATTCACGACGAGACTCACCCACAGCAGCAGCCGCCGCCGGCCTTCGCGCCGTTCACGATGCATTCTGCCGGCGACCAGCCAGTCGACCACCGTGGAGATCCAGAGCAGGATCACAAACGGGGGATTCCACGCCGCGTAAAACGCGTAACTTGAGAGAAGCAGGAATCCCTTGCGGAGCCGCCATGGCAGACGCAATGAAAACACGCCCAGCACGATGACGATGAACAGGACAAACGTCAGAGAGTTGAACAGCATTCGAGCGAGATTCCAGTGGGATCAGGGCGAGCCGATCAGGCAAGCCTTCTAACGTGCGGCGCCGAAATACTCGTCGAGAAAATCGAGTGTCGCTCGGATTCGCCCTCTCCGGGGCAACATGTGTCCCGCGGGAAAGATGACATGACGCTTGTGCTCGTCGGGTGTTCCCAAGTGACGGAACGCCGGTTCCGCAGACTGCTCCAACGGGAAAATCGGATCGTACTCGCCGGAAACCCACAGTACCGGTAGCTTGATCCGTTGGATGAAACTCACCTGGTCGACCTCGGGCGGTGCGTCCTGCATCGACAGCCCCCCGACATAGCAGACGCTTAGTTTCAGTCGCGGTTCCACTGCCGGAATGATCAGCCCGTTGAACGCGCCCCAGCTGTCCCCCAGGTACCCGATCTTTTCTGCATCCACATCCGGCCTGGTCAGGGCATAGTCCACCGTGCGGAGATAATCCTTCACCCATCGGTGCACAAACGAGGTGTATTCCTGCGTCGGGCTGGAGGTCCAGGTCTTAAGACCGTCCCAGCGTTCAAAGGTCCCTTTCACCACGGGATGGATGATGGCACGCCCACTTCTCATGAGTTCAAGATAGGGCTCGTGAGCGGCTTCCTCGCTGGCGATCGGGCGGATGGACCCGGCGTTGCGAAAATACACAAGTGTCTGGTAAGGCGGCTCAACCCGCTTGGGCAAATACAGGTAGACGATGATCCGTTCATCATCGTATGCCGCGTCAATCTCCACCCGCTCCTTGATGTAGTCCGGATATTCATCCGTTTTCCGATAGACGACTTTGGGATTAAGCGGTGTTTCGGGATAGCGAAACTGATTGCGATAAACCGAAAACACTTCGTCGGGCACGTCAGGAATGGTCTCGTAATCACGAATTTCGAGCTTGATGTCCGCCAGTTGCTCGCCCGTTGGCCTGCCGTCCTCGGGGTAACGGACACAACGAAAACCACGCTGCTCACTTCGGTCCAGCGGATCCACCGGATTCGCCTGGTTGAAAAAGTACGGGAGTTCCAAGGCCGAACCACCGAGGGTGAGCCGTTTGTTATCCACCGCGTTGATTACCCATTCGGACACATTTCCGCACAAGTCATGAATGCCGTCCGGCGAAATCCCAGTTGTCCGTCCGACCTCCAGGAACATGTTCGAGTTGACGTTGCTGTTCTCAACAAGGGTGCCCAGCCAGTCGGCCATGAAAGCCGTCGGCGCCGCCCTCGACCAGTGATAGACCGTCGGCAGGTCCTTACCGACAAACCGTGCATAAGCACGGGCTTCGTACCAGCTCACACCACGAACCGGAAATCTGCCCTCACCTTCAGGGAATCGCCCTACCTCCCAGGTGGCGGGCCCCGGGCGCCCGGTCCCGTCAACCAACAGGCTGGAAATCTCAGTCACATTGACCGGCTTTCCGTCCTTGAGAATCGGATCTGTCCAGTAACGAGCGTTTGAATAACCTCCCGCATCGACGAACTTCTGAAACTCCGCGTTCGTGACTTCGAATCGGTCCATCAGGAATTCCGAGACCTGACTGGGATCGGCTGACGGATCTTCCTCGAAGCCGAACTTCATGCCGGTCACCGGTAATCCGAGACCAGCTGTCAGGCGAACCATCTCATCAGGAAGGTTGGTGTCGGCTTCCAGAACGACTGGTTCAGCGAGAGCGCCCTTCATGGGCCCAAATCCCACGAGCAGCGCCATCGGTCCGGCAATGGTCCGAGTTCGGTAACCGTCAGCCGCGATTTCAAACACCTTCGCCGATCTGGAAACGCGAATCCCTTCAATGGGCGTCTGCCCGATCTCACGCAACTGATCTGCGGGCTGATCATAATCGCGCACGGAGACTGTCGCACCGGGCGGTTTGCTGGTAATCGTCAATGCCTCGGACACATCTTCCCAGACAGACTGAAAAACCGGGTCGTCCTGGAGCTCTTTCCGCACGCCTTTGGCTATCTGATACGCCTCGATGTCGCGGCCCTCTCGGGCCAGTTTCAGCAGTTTGGGTAAGACGCTCCGGCCCGACGTCGGAGGCGTGTCCGATCCAGTCTTCGTCGCAGCGCCCGTTCCTCCCGTTTGCCCGCCGACTGTACCCGGGTCGCTCGTGTCGTCTCGACCAGAGATGATGAGCAAGCTCACGGCCATCACCGTAACCGCCACTGCCACCAGACCGGCGATCAGGCGAGAACGCCCAGCCGGTGGCTTATGGATCGAGACGCTGGTTTCTTCAATCGCCAACAGCAGTGCGTTGGCTGAGGTGTATCGTTGACCGGGTTCTTTGGCCAGGCATCGATGGATGACGTCGAAGAGCCGATGGTGGGCGGGAAGGTCCGCGCGGGAGGCATCGGGCAGCGGGTCGTTGAGGATCGCCGTCATTGTCTCGACGGCCGTGTCGCGGTCGAAGGCCTTCGTTCCGGCGGCCATCTCGAACAGGACCGCCCCCAGCGAGAAGACGTCGCTCCGAGCATCCGTCGCCTCCCCTCGGACCTGCTCCGGCGACATGTATCCGACCGTCCCCATCACCGTGCCGACTTGCGTGCGGAACTCCTCCGCGATGACTGTTTCGTTATCACCGTCAAGGTCGGACATCCGAGCGGTCGCCAAGCCAAAATCCAACAGCTTCACGTTGCCGTCTTTTGTGAGGAAGATATTGCTCGGCTTAATGTCCCGGTGCACCACACCATTCTCGTGAGCCGCGGACAGACCGCGAGCGACCGACGTGGCGATGTCCAGGCACTCATCGTCGCCGAGCGGTTCGCCTGAGAGCCTGTCTTCCAGCGTGTCGCCTTCGAGCAACTCCATCACGGCGCAGGACAGGCCGTCTTCTTCGAGAAAATCATGCAGGGCGACGATGTTCGGGTGAGCCAACCCGGCGACCGCTTTTGCTTCCCGCTGAAACCTCGCAATCACCGACCGGTCTGATGCGGATTCATCGTTGAGCACCTTCACCGCCACATCCCGGTGCAGCCGTTCATCGGTCGCCCGATAGACCGTGCCCATTCCGCCGGAACCCAGTTCGGACCGAATCCGAAACCGCCCGACCTTATCGCCAGCCTTGAGTGTCATGCCGTCCGCTCTCCCAGCGAGACTCGACAGCCGCGTCCCTTCTAGCTCGCAGTGGAACGTCGGACCCTGGAGGGGGTAGGGGGGGTAAAACGAGCAGTTCCCCACTAGTAATGCGCCACGTAACGTATCGCGTGCCGACCGGCTGGGCAAGTCGGGTCACCAGTTGAGGTTGCATGGGCCATGCTGCCGGTCGGGGCCTTACTGCCAGGCCGTCCACTGGCGAGTTCCTGCCCCACATCCCTGAGGGTAGAGTCTCGTGATCCCGAATTCAGATCATTGTTTCCCGGCTTCACAACTTCAGAGTTCGAGCTTGCATCCCTGTCTCGACAATCCGCAGGCAGGCGGGTCGTCCCGGGTGTGATTCGAAGAGATTCGACAGGCTGGCTGTGGTTGTCGAGCGGGGAAATGATCCAACCTTGACCGACGGAGCATTTCTTTCTGCGGGCACAAATCGCCACACAGAGTCTTCAGAAACACGTCGCAACCAACAGATCTCACGAGGCCGAAGCCTTCATCGGGGGACGGCGGGTGTGCCAGTCGGTGGCCTGTTCGTAACAATGGCCGGCCTGGATGAGAGCCGCCTCCTGCAGCTGCTTGCCCACCAGTTGCAGCGATAGTGGCAAGCCCGTCCGGCTAAAGCCGCACGGTACAGACAACGTGGGTGCCCCGTTGTAATTGGACGGATTGGTGAATTGTCCCCAATTCGCTCCAACGCCGGCGGCCGAGTCCAGGCCATACTGGAGTTCGGGCGTCACGGGATGCGGCAATGCAGGGGACGAAGGGCACGCCAGAAAATCGATGTTCTGGAAGACGCGTGCGAACTTGCCATTGCAGACGAGTCGATGGTGCACCGCGTGGGCGTATTCTTCGGCCGTGGGCGGCTTCTTGGCTGCGGCACCCACTGTTGCCCCCTTGTCCAGAAAATTCTGATACCACACGCCGTATTCGTCGCGCCGTGTCGGATAAAACTCACGGTGGGCGAGAAGGGCTTCCACGCGGCAGAGTGTTGTCCACTGGGCGACGTGTTCGGACATGTCGGGCACCTTGACATTCACAATGGTCGCACCGAGGTCAGCCAGCACTTCGACAGCTGCCAGGACTCCTGCAGACACCTCTGGATGGACACCCCGGCTGTTGTACTTTTCATCGACACCAATCCGGATTCCCTTCAGCCGGCCATCGCTCGGTGAGTAGTCAGGAACCGGGTCCGGCAGCGTGGTCGGGTCGTTGGTATCACTGCCGGCGATCGCCTGCAGCATCACGGCGGCGTCGGCGACAGAGCGGGTCATCGGGCCGACCGTGTCGAGCGATTCGGCCAACGCGAGCACTCCATAACGGCTCACGCGCCCCCACGTCGGCTTGAGTCCCACAATGCCACACGCCGCCGAGGGGAAACGGATGGACCCTCCCGTGTCGCTACCGAGCGTGCCGAACGCGAGTCCACCGGCGGCGGCCACGCCGGACCCACTCGACGAACAGCCGGGCCAGGCTCCCGCATCCCACGGGTTGACCGGCACCTCCAGCTTCCGGTTGTAACCGGCCATGGCCCCTTCGGTGAGATTCAGCTTACCGAGCATCACCGCACCGGCCTGCTTGTAACGCGAGACGACGGTCGCATCATGGTCGGGAATGAAATCCATTCGGACCGCACAACCTGCCATCGTTCGGACACCCTTGGTGTAGCAGAGATCCTTCACCGCAATCGGCATTCCGTGCAGAGGGCCTCGGTATTCTCCCTTGGCGATCTCGCGATCGGCTTGCCGGGCTTCCTTGATCGCGGACTTCGCCATCACCGTCGCGTAGGCGTTCCAGGTCCCGTCGATCTTCTCGATCCGCTTGAGCATCAGCGACGTGAGTTCCGTCGAGGAGATCTCCTTCGAGCGGATCAACTTCGCGACGTCCACCAGAGACAGAAACGGCAAGTCGCTCTCCGCAGGAACATTCGCCGCAGTCAATCGACGACTTGATGTTCCCATCACGGATACCGCAGCCAAGCCGCTCACTGAATGCAAAAAGGTCCGACGATCAACGTCCATTTGAGTGTCCTTACCAATTGTGGATGCTCGCGGCGGGGACCACAGTATTCGGAACGCTCGGGTCCCCTGCAACAGCTATTATTTTGGCTGCACGGCAACGGCATTCTTCTCAGCAGTTGTAGCTCTGGTTACCGCCGTCCCTTCCAGCGAATCATCGGAGGAAGCCCGGTGCCGACACTGCTGTCGTCTACTCACATCACGGCCTCAACCGTCTGGTGTGTTGAAAGACGCACTGCCGCCCCGGAGACTGGATCCGTCAAGTTCGGCCCCGGGAAAGAGTGATGCGAGTTCTACTGACGATACTATTGATTCCTTGCACAGCGATGGCGACCGGCGACGAGCGGCCGATCTGTACAATCGCGGCGATCTCCAATCCATATATCACCACGCTATCGGCCGAGCAGTTGGGCAATCGAAGCTGGCTCGCTGCCAGCAGCCCAATCGGGTTGCGGGACGCGGTGGCCGCTGTCAGGAGCGGCAAACCCGACGCGTTCGTCGTGCTCGGGTCGCTGACGTGGACCGGTTCGGATGCCGACTTCCGGAAGCTGAAGAAGTTCTTCGCCGATGTCGATGTGCCACTGCACTTGGTGCCGGGCCCCAAAGACCTGGCGGGTGGTGGTCTTAAACGCTTTCGGAAGCACTTTCCAAAACAGCCCGGCGAGACTTCGTCGGTGAGAATTCGAGGCGTACACCTGCAACTGGCGTCTTCCTTGATCCAGCCGACAGCAGCCCAGGCCAAGGAGAGACTCAACTGGATGGAGCGGGATCTCAAGCAGGCGGGCGACGCGCGTGCTGTGCTGCTGTTCGGTGGCTTGGGATATCCGGCGGCAAAGCCACCAACCAAGCCTCAAGGCCTGCAAAAGAGGTACTGGGCCCTGGTCGAGCGTGCTGGTGTGGCGGCGAGGCTCGTCCCCAGTCGCACACACTATGTCACCTACGAGAACAGTCTTCCGATCTGGAGTGTCCCACCGACTGGCTGGAGCCCACGGCAGTGGAGGGTGGCGCTGATCCGTGTGTTTGAACAGACCATCGAACTGTCGATGGTGCGAGGTCCGGGCCAGCCGATGCAGAGCCTGGTGATTCCGAATCCTGTCGCCGCTCCACGTCTGCCCACCGCAGCGTCGGATCCATATGGCGTTCCCACCCACAGCCAGGATCTGTCACTCAAGCCCGAGATGACGTTCGTGCAGCTGTCCGACTCGCAGTTCGACGACAAGACGGTGGAGCGGTACAAGGCGAGGTTTCAATTCGACGAGCAGATGAACCGACTGGCCGTCACGCAGGTCAACCGTCTGAAACCGTCGATGGTCTTCATGACCGGTGACCTGACGAACAAAAACACGCTGACGGAATGGAAGACGTTCGAGGGCATCTACTCGAAACTCAAATCGCCCTTTTACACTCTGCCTGGCAACCACGACATGTCGGCGACGGGAACGCCGGACCGGATTGCGCTCTATCGAAGGTTCACACGCCGCAAGAGCTACTACTCAGTGGAAGACAACGGCTGCGTTTTCATTTGCCTCAACACCGGCGTGGCCAATGTGGATCGCGAGCAGATGGCGTGGTTCCGCCGAGAATTGGAGCGGACTCGCGACGCCAAGCACGTCTTCGTGCTGGGCCATTACCCGGTACTGCCGAAATTCGGCAACAGTGTGCAGGGCCCCGAGGCAACCGAGATCCTAAGCCTGTTGAGGGAGTACAAGGTGGCGGCTTACCTTTCGGGCCACAGGCACCACTATGACTACCAGGTCCACGACGGAGTGGCACACGTGTTGTGCGACTGTCTGTGTTGGGGCGAGTATCGCTCGTACCAGATTTATCACGTCTTTCCGGACCGGATCGTCGCCTGCTGGAAGCCGATCTTTCGTGCCGACGGCAACCGACCACTTTACGAGCGTGTCGTATTTCCCGAGCCTCGCTTTCGAGACTGACGACGGACGGTCGAGTCCAGCAATCGTCGGTTGGCAATCGACGGTGATCTCACTGGAAGAACTCGTCTCGAAGGTGCGCCCCATTGCCCTGGGCGTCGAAGGCTGATGCGCCCGCGAGTCTCATTCACGGCTGGTCTTTTGGAGCCAGACCTGCACAATCGCGTTGACGGATGGGACGGTTCAAAAGCCGCGTGGGATGAACAGCTGCACACATGACTGAGCAAACTGCAGATGTGATCGTGATCGGTGGGGGCGTGGCGGGACTGAGCACTGCCATGCAGTTGGCGAAGCACGGCACCCGTGTCGTTGTCGTGGAACGGGAGCGATTGGGGAATGGCTCGACGGGGCGTGCAGCTGGTCTGCTGGGGCAACTGAGAGGCACGGCTGAGGCCACACGGATGCTCATGGACGGCGTCGAGGTCGTGAAGGAGCTGGAACTTCAGGCGGACGTCGAGATCTTCGTTCAAACGGGGTCACTGCGGATTGCCGAGACCGCCGAGCGTGCCCAGGAGATTGTCGACCTGGTCAATATGGGCAAGGGAATCGGCTTTGATATCGATCACATCGGAAACGCGGAAGTCTCCGAGAGGCTTCCGTACATGAAGACCGAGGACTTGCTCGACGCCTGTTTCTGTCCGACCGACGGACACTTGCAGCCTGCCGAACTGGTCAGTGCGTACATCAAAGTGGGGCGAACTCACGGTGTTCGGTATCAGTCCAATTGTCCTGTCCAAGAAGTTCTGATCGAAGGGGGCAGAGCTGTCGGCGTGAAGACGCAAGACGAAGTGATCCATGCCCCCGTTATTGTCAACGCAGGTGGGCCGTGGTCGTATCTCGTCGGAGACATGGCGGAGACCGTGCTGCCCACTGCCGCCCTGGGGCACGTTTACCTGACGACGCGCCCCGACGCTGCACAAGCCGTGGATCGCCTCAGTCCTGCCATCCGAGACCGGCATTTGCGACTGTACGCTCGGCCGGAGTCTGGTGGACTGATCGTAGGGATGTACGGCGAGGAAACCGTCGAATACGACATGGCGACATTACCCGCCGACTTTGACATGTCGGCGATGAAGGCCCGCCTCGACGACATCCACGTCGCGACGCTGATTCACGCGACTCAGCAGCGATTTCCGTGGATAAACGAGCGAACTCCTATGACGATCACCACAGGCATCATGACATTTACCCCAGACGGCAAACCGTTCTGCGGAAAGATGCCCGACATCGACGGTCTCTACCACTGCTCCGGCTTTTGCGGTCACGGCATCGTGCAGAGCCCGACCATCGGCGTCATCATGTCCGACCTGATTCGCACCGGTTCGACGGGCTACGACATCGCGGCCATTGAAGCAGACCGTTATTTCGACATGCCGAGATTTCGAGACCGGGATGAGATCTCTGCCGGATGTTATGACATGCACGCGGGATACTACGGGCGAGTGGAAGGCAAGAGGTAATGTCCCGATGAAGATCCTTGTGCCCACCAAGAGGGTTCCAGACACCGACCTGAGGATCAGGGTGCGTGAGGACGGCCTCGGCATCGACGAAGACAACCTGACATTTGTCGTCAACCCGTTTGACGCGATCGCCGTCGAGGAGGCTCTGCGAATTCGTGAAGAAGTTGACGAATCCACCGAGGTGGTGGCGGTTGGGATCGGCGTGGCGGAATACGAAGACGAACTGCGAACGTCACTGGCAATGGGGGCAGATCGTGCGATCCTCGCCGAATGCGTCACGCCGCTCGACCCGTGGAACGTGGCTCGCGTCCTGCGTGTCATCGTCGAACGTGAGCAGCCGGACATGGTGCTGATGGGGAAGCAGGCCGTCGACGACGATGCCAACCAGGCGGGACAGTTCCTAGCAGCCTTGCTGAATTGGCCACAGGCCACCTTTGCGTCAGCCGTCGAGTTCATCGAGGACGCCGTACGTGTCTCGCGCGAGACGGATTCGGGAATCGAAGTTATTCGCGTAACGCTCCCGGCTGTCATCACAACCGACCTGAGGCTCAACGAGCCGCGGTATGCCTCGCTCCCGAGCATCCTGAAAGCCAAGAACAAGCCGATCGAAAGGATCGCCTTCGAAGAACTGGGCCTCGAACTGGAGCCACGCATCCAGCTGCTCGGGATGACCGCAGCGTCTACAGGACGACATTGTGTCCGGGTCGGTGATGTGGATGAACTGCTCGCCCAGCTCCGTGATGACGCGAAAGTGATTTGACGGAGTCCACACATGCGAATTGTGGTTGTCGGAGAACACGATGGTGCCGTGCTTCGCGCTGGCACCCGTTCGGCGATTGGCTTTGCCCGGTCTCTGATCGCCCACAACGAAGGGAGCATCGAGTGCGTGGTGCTCGGCCACGATCTGGCCCAGGTCGCTCAAGATGCTGCCACGCTCTCTCCGGTCATCACTGCGGATTGCGTCGAGCTGAAACACCAGCTCGCGGATCATCTCTCCCAGGTCATCGCTGACATCGTCTCGAACCGCGGCGCAGACATGGTCATCGCCGCATCAACGACCTATGCCAAGGATGTCGTGAGCCGGGCCGCGGGTCTGCTCGGCGGCGCGATGGCCAGCGATGTTGTTGGCCACGAATGGCAAGACGACCAGTTGGTCATGCACCGGCCGATGTTTGCCGGCGCCGTCACCGCGACTGTGATACTCCAGGGACATCCACAGATCGTGACGATTCGGGGATCCAGCTACGCCCCGGCCACCCCACTGGAGACCCCATGTCCGATCACGCCCGTTGACATCGACACCTCCGGAGTCTCATGTCGCGTCCAGTTTGAGCGGGCGGATTCAAGATCCAGCCACCGACCGGATGTGACAGAGGCGAGAGTTGTCGTTTCCGGTGGTCGCGCACTGAAGAACGCCGAGGACTTCG
>MDTE01133962.1_pt1 | contig 17525 bp, 11 predicted proteins | sample 811231 | NCBI WGS metagenome assembly MDTE01 (sample SAMN05326651, study PRJNA326480) | marine metagenome | isolation source: seawater | place: Indian Ocean: Red Sea | collected 2010
ATTGGTTTCGAGGTTGTTGAGCTACACGGCGCACACGGCTATCTGATAAGCCAGTTCCTTTCACCCATCGCCAACCACCGGAAAGACAAATACGGCGGCTCTCTTGAAAATCGGATGCGGGATCCTCTGGAAGTTTTTGATGCAATTCGTGCTGCGTGGCCCGAGAGAAAGGTCTTGGGAGTAAGACTATCAGTTACGGACTATGCGGAACCCGGTATCACCGTAGAGGAGTCCATTGAGGTTTCAAAAGTACTAAAAGATCATGGTTGTGACTTCGTCGATTGCTCATCTGGAGGCAACTTAGCCACGCGCCCGCCTGTTGCAAACACAGGGCCAGGTTACCAAGTGCCCTTTTCTGAAGCCATAAGGAGGAGCAGTGGCCTCAAAACCATGGCAGTGGGCATGATCCGGGACCCGCATCTTGCTGAGGACATCATTGCCTCGGGCAAGGCCGACCTGGTAGCGCTGGCACGGGGCGCCCTCTACAACCCGCACTGGCCCATGCATGCAGCGGACACGCTCGGCGCTGAAACAGCATATCCTCCCCAATATGGGCGGTCACGCCCTTCCCTCTGGCCAAAAGCTTTTCCCGAATTGGAAAAAATAGCAGCGGAATAAGTCAACAGTTGTTCTCTTACGGAAACGGCCTAGACTGAATCCACTCAATCGTCTGCCGGAGGAAAGTCGGGAAATCTCTAATATTAACTCCCAAACTATCGCGTCGGCTGAAATCGAAACCAGTGGGAGCCACTGCTGGCTCCCCAATTGGGTCCGGCATCCGCATATTCGGTAAAACTTTGTGGCATTCGGCATAAATATCTTTCCAATGCAAACTGCCCCATACACCAAAATAGCGACCGGACGCATGGTCATTTTCGAAAGCCGCAAGAAATAAATTTGCTAGATCGCGCAGATGAATCATTGAAACAGAATTATTTGGCATCGTCTTATGATGTGGAGCCCCCCCATCAATAGCCCGGGCCAACCAAGCAAAAGGATTATGGCGCAGATGTTCGGGAAGAACCGCTTCACCATACAAACCAGTCGGCAAGATAATTGAAAGGCGAATATCATTCTCCTCGGCGAACTTTATTGCAGCCTTTTCCATTATTGTTTTAGTTGCAGATGTGTATTTTCTTACGCGACACTGTTCGTTTTCATCCGACCAATGTTCGACTTCATTTTTCAATGGTACGGATATTGAAGGGTTGGTGCTCGAAGTGGATGAACATATTATCACCGTTCTCACTCTATTACGCTTGGCTGATCGTAGTATATTTAAGCACCCCTCAACTGTAGGCCTGATTATCTCAGCGTGCCCCCTCATAAGATCCATCTCCACCGCAAGCATTCCACTGCAGCCTTTATAGGTCGGAATAAGGCACGCGACGAAAACTGCATCGGCCCCCCTCAAAGGTGCATCGAAAGATGATCCATTAGCCATCTCAGCATTGAACAGCGTGAGCCGTTCCCCACCTACTAAGCGTTTGAGGTAGGTGGATTTGGAGAGTATATTCTTATTTCGCAGTGTCCCATTAACCAAATAGCCCCGTTCTAAGGCCTCACGAACAATACTTGAACCCACTAGCCCGCTGGCACCGACTACACACACTTTCTTTTGTCCACTCATTCTAACCTCAACTCCTTAGTGGGCAATACTCCGCAGAATCCTATTCGCTGGCATACGTGTAGCATGACATGAGCGCCCTTCCTTGCATTTTATTTTAACCGTTTGTCATCTATAATGACTATCATGCCAAAGATTGTCGTAGCCACATTTTATCATTTTACCTCCTTGGACGACCCTACCTCTTTGCGGAACTCTCTTCTGGCCCGCCTTTCGTCTCGGGGTCTGAGAGGAACTGTGTTGCTGGCCCCAGAGGGTATCAACGGCACTCTTTCAGGATCGCGAACCGATATCGACTTTGCATTAGATTCCTTGCGTGCGTTTCCTGCTTTTGCCCTGTTGGAACATAAAGAATCTCATGCAGAGTTCGCACCCTTCTACCGACTCAAAGTTCGCGTAAAAAAAGAAATCGTAACCATGGGCATACCTGACATTGATCCGCGTACTAGTGCAGGCACCTACGTTGAACCTGAAGACTGGAATACTCTCATTGACGACCCAGACACAATTGTTATCGATGCTCGCAACGACTTTGAAGTAGGGGTCGGCACCTTCGCAGGGGCTATTAACCCGCTAACAAACAGCTTCAGTGATTTACCTGGATGGCTCAATAAACATAGCGCTGGGCTAAAGGGTAGAAATATTGCCATGTTTTGCACTGGTGGCATCCGCTGTGAGAAAGCAACATCCTACCTTAATAAACAAGGTATTAAAAACGTCTTCCATCTGAAAGGAGGCATCCTAAAGTACCTTGAGAAAATTCCTGAGGCAGTAAGCCGCTGGCAAGGCGAGTGTTTCGTCTTCGACTACCGGGTATCGGTTAAACACGGCCTACAAATAGGTGAATACGAACTTTGCCATGCATGCCGACGCCCCATTAGCCCCTCTGATCGTTCGTCACCGAATTTTGTGATTGGCGTGTCATGCGATGGTTGCATAAATCAACGTTCCGATAAACAACGAGCGCGATACTCAGCCAGGCAAGTCCAAGTAGAGCTAGCAGAGGAAAGAGGTGAACCACACGTCGGAAAATGCTATGAGTTGACAAAGAAGCGAACTATTTTCAATGGATGAATTAGCCAGCATGCCGGACAAGACCCCAGTCCTATACTCCTTTCGGCGATGCCCCTATGCGATGCGAGCACGACTTGCCATCGCTGTAAGTGGCCAGAAATGTGCGCTACGCGAGGTCGTCTTACGTAACAAGCCTCCCGAGATGATAAAGGCATCACCCAAGGGAACCGTACCCGTAGTCCTATTACCAAATGGGCAAGTCCTAGAGGAAAGCCTTGAAATCATGTATTGGGCACTGAGCAGGAATGATCCGGACGGATGGTTAGACCCGTTGGCTCAAGGACGCGAGGAAATCGATGCGTTGATTGCTGAAAACGATGGACCATTTAAGAAAGACCTAGATCGGTACAAATATCCCACCCGGTACAATGTTTTAAGTCCCCTACATTATCGCGGCCAAGGAGAAAAATTTATTAAGAAGCTGAACACACGGCTAACAGGTTCGCCATACCTGTTCGGAGATAGTTTTACCTTTGCCGACGCGGCGATCCTTCCCTTCATCCGACAATTTGCCAATAACGACCGCAAGTGGTTTGATTCCCTCCAATTGTCCGCTGTCCAGAATTGGTTGCAAAGTATCCTTGATTCAGATCGATTTTTGAAAGTGATGCAAAAATATCCGGTCTGGGAAGCTGGGATGGAGGAGCCCATATTCCCATAAGAATGAGTAGAAAATGCTTATAACTTTTGCCCTTTCGTCAAAATCCAAAAATGAATAGCATTCCAACCAACTGTAGCTACATTTGAAGCCTCAGAAGCATAGGCAGCAGATTGGGAATTTAATTCCTTAACAGAATTTAATATACTAAAGGCTTAACCTTCGGTTAGCTAAATCTGTGCCAAGGGCTTGGCTTGCCATAGGTAACAAATAATAATCACGGTGCCCAATGAACGTTGGATTGAGAAGGCATGGCGTGGCCAGCTCCGCCCTGCTATGCACTAGCCTAGTTTTCGCTGCATTTATCGGAGAAATTTTACTCCGAATAATCGGATACAACTATCCTTCCTTCTATCAATACGACCCCGACGTCGGGGTCCGTCATAGACCCGGAGCCGTGGGTTGGTTCCGTAAGGAGGCGGAGGTCTTCATTGCATTTAATGAACAAGGAATCCGGGTACCCATAAACCAACTGGACAAACTTGTAGCTATAACAAAACCAGAGTCAGTCATTCGTATCGCCGTTCTGGGAGATTCCTTCACAGAGGGACTGCAAGTCACCGCACGCGAACGATTCACCCAAATTCTTGAGGATGGTCTGAGTCATTGCAATATGTTGTCTGACAACAAAGTAGAAGTCATAAATTTTGGGGTTTCCGGAATGGGGCAGTCTCGCGAGATGGCTCTATACGAGAGTTTTGTGAAAAACTTCTCGCCCGATATCGTCCTTGTTGTCGTAGCAGGCAATGACTTCTTCAATAATGTCCGTGAATTGACAGAAGATCCCTTCAGCCCCTACTGGGAAGTCGATTCTGCGGGAAACCTAGTCTGGGATCATCGTTTCCAAACAAACCCGGTTTTCCTCAGAAAACTTCGCTGGAGTATTTTGCGGCAGAACATCACCTCCTACAGCCGTCTGTTACAATTGTTCACCCATGCTTATGTAGTCCTAATTCTTAACCATAAAGGCCCTCATGCGTGGCAAGATAATGCGGTGGACCGACGTGGAACACATCCTGCACTCTTCGTATCACCACCCATGTCAGAAAAGGAACAACACGCCTGGGACGTATTCGTCGCAGGTATGCGTGCCTGGAACAGCCGCGTTCTGCAAGATGGAGGACTTTTTGCGGTAACCAGCGTCCCATCGCATTACGTCATGCGTTCAGACATATGGGATGCTTACGAAAAGAGCTTCGGCTTGCCGGAAGGACGACTAGTCCCCAGCTATATTGACAAAGCACTCACCACTCTTGCTCAGAAAGAAAACTTTGCATACTTCCCTGTAATTAATTCTATGCGGGATCGAGCATTTAGAGGAAATCACGATCTATACTACCATGCGTTCAGCGGAGTAAATTGGGGTCATATGAATGCTCTGGGTCACCGCTTTATGGGGGAGGAGCTTGCAAAGCAAATGTGTGCTACTTTCAAGCAGTAAAGGGGTGAGAAAGGGAACGACCTACCAAGGAAACACCACTCAGTTTGCTAACTCAACTTTTGCACTGCTTTAATGCGTCGTTTAGTTTTACTCTAGCTCTCAACAAACCATTATTTAATCCCGATTAAATAAAAAGGACAAAACAAAAGTTAGCAGGCCTACCAGGCCACACTAGATACTGAAGGAACTTCGATGTGTAACAAAAAACCGATAGTGTCCCAGCCATGTTCCTCTGATATTCTCTCAGAGGTTGAGGAATGGCAGATGATCATGTCCCAAGATGCTGAGGAAACGTTGGATGTTTACCTAGATATCAAATCTCCCCATGCCTATCTAGCGGTACGACCTTCGTTGGAGGTCGCGCGGGATTACAAGGTACACATTAACTTCTTACCCTACACCTTGAACTATGTGTCTTTGGGGATCACCACTCGAGTGGATCCAGATAATAAGCGTCGCCCAGCCAATTCGGCAGCAGACCGGAAAGCAAGGATGTACTATGCCACAGCCCGGCAGTATGCCACCCTTCAAGGACTCCCTTTCCGCAGCCCATGCCGCTTACTGGATTCCAACTTGGCAAACAAAGCATTCCTTTTTGCGAAGGCTCAAGATCTGGAGGTGCCATTTTTGATGCGAGTCTGCGTTCAAGGCTGGGGAACCGGCTGGAGAAATTATGAGATTGAATCGCTTAACCAACTACAAAGAACAATGGTGGAAGTAGGCGCCCACACTAAAGACTTTAAGGGATATATGGCCGCAAATGGGAACGCAGAAATCAAACTCCAAGAATGCATGGCAAAGGCCGAAGCATCTGGACTTACGGGCGTCCCACATTATGTCTTTTTCGATACCGCTCTAGGCCACACTTTAGGCCTCTTCGGCCGAGAGCATCTTGCGCTCATCCGCGAAAAGTTTGCCGCAGAAGGGCTAGCTCGCTCTCCTGGGGTTCGCTCAGAATTCTCACATGCATGGCGCGGCCACGTGGATCGAACTCAGAAATAAAGGGCCTGCTGATTCGATCTCCAGCCGCCCCCGCGACGAGACCATTTACGCTTGCTCTATCTGATTTTCTTGACAATATTAGTTAAAGGCACAAAAGAGAAGCTGAATTTAGTATGCGCAAATATACAATGTATCTTTCTATTTTGAAATTATGCCTTCTAGTTAGCTATCTCTTTCTATCCAATACAGCTCTATACGAAACGCTAGTTCTTAATGCATATGGAAAAAAACCAGCCTTAATACTTTTCTATACTCTGTATTTTTGTGGATTTTCTTTGCTCTTCGTCTATTTCTCCTTTTTTAGCGGTACAATTTTGAAAACTATCGTGTTCATACTTTTTCTTGTTTCCGGAATTTGTGGCCAGTATTACTGGACCACAACCGGTTTCCCCATAACGATTGATGCCATTGAAATGGGACTAATCAACATCGATGGACTTGGCCCTCTGGCAGTTGAAACATTACAATCAATAGCCATTGCAGCGGGCACAGCGATAGTTGGCCTATTAGGCGTTTTGTTACCAGCCAAACAGATCCCTATCAAAAATCTGGCAGCCAAACCACTTGTGTACAGATCCGCCGTAGGTCTGTCGATAGTGATGTTACTAGGCACGTCAACCATTGTCGTGGCGAGAAATGGCAACGGAATGGGAGGGATGCCCGTCCAAATATCAACCCTTTTTCCTCTCCCCATTACCCAACTCAGTCCTGGGTTCACCCACCAAGACCGCTACACCCATAGACAAAATAATTCCGCCTCTGTTGTGGTAGTGATCGATGAAAGTATATCCTTTCATCACTTCAAAATGGCTTCCCATTTTATTGAGGACGGGACGTTCCCCCCCATCAACCAGATCGAGAAGAATATGCCCATACTGAAAAACGCCCAATCCTTCCGATCTATGCATAATTGTAGCGCACAGTCAGTGTGGGCAATCATCAATGGCCTGACAATTCAAGATGGTGAAATAACGTTAGAGCCTAGCCTTTGGGAACGCGCAAAAAAAGCCGGTTATCAAACAATATATATTAGTGCCCAAGAAAGGGGATCCCGCTATCAGTACTTTCAAACACCCAATGATATTTCACTGATGGATGAACAACACTTTTTTGGCAGTCTTCCCAATGAAAAAAGAGACCAAGCAGCGTTGGAGCAGATTGCAAAGTCACTGGCAAGAGACGAAAAAGCCTTTATTTTTTTGATTAAGAATGGCTCTCACTTCCCATACAAGGCACAAATTCCAGAGGGCGCGGAAAATCAATATCCTTTCCCAACAAGTATTAACCAAAGAGAACGGGAGTATCTTACTAGCATTTATCTGAACACGTTCCATTTTCTAGGAAAAATTCTGACAAACTTGGCGGCCACAGAGACAATGTTTTTTTACACCTCGGATCATGGACAAAACCTACATGCATCAGGCTTCCCTCACTGCAATTCGACGCAACCCCACGAAGCAGAGTGGGAGGTGCCATTGTTAACCTATAACGTTCCACCCGAGATTAGTGCATCTCTAGTTGTGAATAGCAGAATCTACGGCTCCATCTTGGGTACAATGGGCTACGCTTTTTCGGATGGGATCCCTAACCCTTCTCGAGACCTGTTACTATTTGGCAGCTTGAATACGAGGATTCGTGGTAGCCTAAATCACTTTGTGCCAAATTGATTAATGTTGCTCGCCCGCATCCGTTGTGGAAGTACTTGCCAGTTCATTGCCACAGGCCTCTTACTGATCGCACTTTCGTTTTTTGTTGCCAGCCTAATTATACATTTTAAGCCAATTTCTCTCGACACATCTGAAAATTCCTATTTCTCTCAAACTAGAGTCTGGGCCCATCAAGGGGGTAGCGCAAAAGAATTCTTGCCAAACTCCCCAGAAGCTGTTGCCGCGGCTTTTAGGAGCGGATTTGATGGGGTAGAGTTAGATATATATTTTGACCGAGAACTGGACACTATTATCCTGTCCCATGACAAGCCTTATGTGAAACAAAATGGGGCCCTAGTCACTCTAAACGAGATATCACCTCCGTCCAACGGATGGTTTTGGCTAGATCTTAAAAATCTTTCGGAACTCAAAAGCAAGGATATCAGAAGATTTGCAGAACTTTTATCGCAACTTGGCTTTGCAGAGAGAACTCTGGTTGAAAGCACTGCAATGCGTCAGCTTATATACTTGGACATCCAAGGCGTCCAAACAATTTACTGGATGTCGGCGGGACCCACCCGCACACCGCTTTACTATATCGTCGTCAAAGCATTGCTCTGGGTGTTTGGAATAGATGCTGTAAGCATTAGCACACCCAGCCATCATTATATCCAACCCCACTTCAGGCCCAGTTCTATTTTCTCCTTCACAGAGAATTCTGGGGAACGTCTATGCCATTTAACCAATAAACGCGCCATAGCAGTCATCCTGACCGACTTACCGAAGCGGCAGTTCGCTTCGCAATGCCAAATAGATCAATAAGTCTTCTATTTCTCTAATCCATCAACATGCGCGGGGTTATAGCGATGCCGACTCATACAGTATTTTACCCCACACTAACAGGGAGCATCTAAATCATACCTAGACAATACCTTCCAATCGTTAGCGGCACTCCTGGTGGGAAACCAGCGAGTGTCTTTGCCGATTGCTAAACTCTGCAAAAAATCACAAAGGCCAAAACATTTTTATGCGGAAATCTTTAATGCGTCACCCAAATGGCTTCCAAAGTAAAATCAGCTTGGGAAGCACGGTAAGCGCCGCCAAAAGCGCAACAAACATTGCAGATGCAATCAACACCCCAAAATAGACGGTAGGGATAAAGCTGGAAAGAACCAGGATCGAAAAACCAACGATAACGGTTATGGCAGTGTAAAATACTGCCCTACCTATATTTGAATGGCAAACATGTAAGGTTTCCACATAGTCATTGGTATGATCATATTCTTCCCGGAAGCGGTAAATATAATGAATCCCATTATCTACAGCTATTCCAATGGTAATTGCAGCAATTGTGATGGTCATCATATCCAGTGGGATCTTGGCCCACCCCATTATGCCCAAAACGACCACTGCCCCTAATACGTTCGGCAAAATTCCAATAACAGCCAAGCTGACTGAGCGAAACAGAACTAGAAACATAATAGCAATCCCCAACATCACGGCGCCTATAGTCTTGACCTGGGATACGAACAAACTTTGAAGCATATTATTATAGAGCACTAACAACCCACTCACGATTACTTCCTGCTCTTCAAACCCTAGCTTTTCTCGTAAGTCACGTTGTATCCTCTCCAACAATTCATTGCGCCGCAAACCTGGTTTCGAGTCCAGCACACGAGCCACTATTCTTGCTTCATTGTCATCGATGGATACATAAGGATCAATGAGAGCCCTTCTAACTTCAGGAGGAATTTTTGTGTAGAGAATTGCCAACTGGAATTCGTCAAGCTCTTCTTCCGCTAAATTTTCCGCAACTCGCACGGGTGATATTAACGAAGTAACCTTGCCAATTTCCGGCAGTCCCTCAAGATAGTCGTGAACCTGCCTAATAAGATCAACCCTGTAGGCAGTAAACCAATACTCTGGTGAGTTAGCCGTTGCCGCAAACTCTCGTTCCATAGCAGCAAACTCGAGTTCCATTTGTATCTCTTCCTCAGTTAACCCTTCAAGGTGTTTAGGGTCCAAAGAGTAATCAGAATCATTCAATTCCTCCGGAAATCTTATCAAGATTTCCAACGGTGTAGTCCCCCCAAGCTTTTCATCAATTAGTTTAAGCCCCTGATGAATTTCTGTATCAGCACTAAAATAGTTTATGAAGCTATTTTCCACACGTAGCTGGGTCACACCCCCCAGGCTAATGACGACGGAAACCAGCGTAAAAGCGAGAATTTTATTCCCGTGGGCCTCGGTCAGACGGGCTAGATAGGTTGGCAAGAGGAATCGTCCACTATTCACAGTGGGGTGAGATCCACGCTTTCCCGTCACCATCAACAGTGAGGGAAACATTAAAAATGAGGTAAGAAATGTAACGGCCAGACCGGCGCTCATCATCCAACCAAAGTCGATAACGGGCTTAATTTCGCTCACAACTAGAGAACTAAATCCAATGATGGTGGTGAGAGCCGTATATAGACAGGGTCTCACCATCTTATGCATGGTGTTTCTGACAAGAACTAGCTGATCATCATGAGCATTGTCTCGACTGAGTTGCCGGTACCGTACAATTAAGTGAATATTCATGGAGATAGTGATGATTAACATTAAAGCAAGAAAGTTCGATGAAATTACGGTTACCTTCCAGCCAATTAGACCCAATACACCTGTCATAACCAGACCAGCGTATAAGCAACCAACCAAGGGAAGCATGATCCAACGAACTTCTCGGAAAATCACAAAAAGAATGATTACAAGGAAGGCTAAAACACCACCACCAAAAACAAACAGGTCGGTCCGGATGAATGTTATCATGTCATCCGAGATCATTGGTAGACCGCCGAGATATAGAATACCATCTTGACGATAGGGTTGAATAATCTTCCTGACCTCAGCAACTACCTCGCGGCGCTCCTGATTTACTCGCTCCTGGGCTTGATCAAATGCCATACTGGTCCGCTCTAACAACCTGATTTCCTTATAAGAAAGACCAGTATTTCGTTTTTTGGCTCTGAGTTCATTTCGAGATTTTAGCAGGGAGGCATACGGCTGATTTTCGCTCAATTCCAAAAGTAAAGCCGCAGTCCGGCCATCAGCACTAACAATCAATTCACGATAAATAGGACTATTAAGCAACTCCTCCTTTGCTTTAGCGCGATCGATGCCGACTTTCTCTAGGCTCGGTATATCCTTGATCATTTCTTCAAAAGGCAAATCTGAAATATTTAGGAGGGGCGCATCAAGTATGGTGAACACCCTTGCCACACTTTTAACTTGCTTAAGCTCCTCGCGAAGCCCCCTCAAAGCTTGCAGCGCCTGTTCCGAAAAAAGATCGGCTTGGGGAGTATATGTAACCACAAGTAAATCACCACTCGGAAATCGCTCATGGATTTTTCTAAATTCCTGCAGATCCAAATCATCTTCTAACAGCAAGGAATCTGCTGACGCATCCAACTTGAAATCTTTTGTATGATAACCAAAGAATATTAATGAAGAGAATAGAATAACCAAAACGGCTTTAGGTCGCCCCAGCACTACAGTGTCATAAACTTGCACAATACGAGACACCGTCATGTTTCCTTTTTTAACCCCACTAATCGGCCCAAACAAACATTGACATTATCCGGCCCTGCTTTTTCTAGGATGACTTACTCTGCCGAATGATTGATGACAAGTCCATCTGCGGAAATGATGCCTCACCGCCCCACACCTGACTAAGTCGTAGGCAAAAAAGGGGGCGAGATTGTCCAGCATTCTCTCAAAGGATAACGGCTGCACCGCTGAATTTACATGCTAGAAGTTCGACCATAAATGGACAGCTCAATTGCTTCAAACTCAACTCCATCCCCCGAAAGCTCATCGTACATAAAATCCTCTTTGTCCGACTTCGGACGCAATACTTTACCTTCCGGCCCACGAGGAATGTCGTTGGTCGGTCCATAATGCTCTTCAAGCGCTTTCACTTCTGACTCTGTTAGCTTTTGGAGGGCACAACGCATGCCCTTAAGATGAGGAACGCCCTGCTCCCGATCAATCAGATCTGGATCGTCGTCAGCGGTTACCACAGCATCTGAAAAATCCCACATACCAGACATCTTTTGCAATCCACCCTGCGATTCTGGTTTCCACCAGCCGTGTGGCACGCGCACCAGACCTTTCGGCATACCAGACCGAGTGTATACTCGACTTATGATCGACCCAGTTGAAGTCTTCACGCGCGCCCAATCACCATCCTTAATATCCAGACAATTTGCGTCGTCGGGACTGACAAAAAAGCTTGGGTCCGGCACCCGCTTGCGGAGCTCCGGGATATTGCGATGACCCGTTCGGAAGTACTCATCATCGGCCCAACCGACAAATAATGACATTGGATATTCATCATTAACTGTCGCCGCTTCCCGATAATAGGGCAGCGGATCAAAGCCAAAATCCTTGAGGGTTTCAGAATACAGCTCCACCTTGCCCGACGGGGTAGCGAAACCTGTGTTCAAATACTGCTTATCAGGTAACTCGCCCACACCGCCCTTATTGAGGTTGGGTATATGGTTAGCAGCTACTGCCTCCTCCCAGGTAATCTGCCCCGGCTCAAGACGATAATTCAGCATCTCCTCAGCGTTCTTCCACGGGAATTTTTCAGCCATGCCCATGCGTTTTGCGATCTCATGCCAGAAGGTCACAATGTTACGACACTCTCCAGGTGGCTGCATCGCCTGCTCACTGACTCCAGCCTGCATAGTTGGGCGTTCCAACCACGCGTCTCCCGGCAAAACGTAGTCAGATATCGCCGCTGTCGGTGACATCATATGCTCGTAGGTAACAAGCAAATCTTGCTTCATTAACGCTTCGTATGCGCGTTTGGTATTGGCAAACGCCATTAGTGTATTGTTCGATATCGAAAAAAGCGCTTTGACTGGATAAGGCTTACCATCAGTCATGGCCTTAAAAACCGCCATGGGGCTTGCCATATAGCATCCATTCACAAGATTAGCATAGCGAGTGCCCCAAACTCTTTCGGTGGCATCCTCCATGGGACGCATACCTTTATAGGTATACACCGGGAACCGATCAATTCCGAGCTGTTTCATCTTCTGCTCTTCAGGCAACACCTCATGACATTCGATTTCGGAATCCGATCGTACTGTCGGACTGAATCCAACAAATTGATCCCCACCTTTGATATCAAGATTACCACTGAGTGCTCGCAACATACACTGTAGGCGGATGGCTGACGTGCTAGAGACCTGTTGGTCTGTGATAGGTGTCCACGGGATGCACGCTGACCCTTCAGTCGCATACATCCGAGCAGCCTTAGCAATCAACTCGGCGTCAACGCCAGTGATGTCTGCCACGCGGTCCAGCGGGTATTCGCGAACACGCTCAGCTAATTGTTCAAACCCAACAGTCCAATCGCGCACGAACTCTTTATCGTAAAGACCTTCCTCGATCATAACATTCAGCCAGCCAAGCGTCATCGCAGCGTCCGTGCCCGCCCGTAGCGGCAACCAAACGTCTGCCCGTTCGGCATTCTCACTCTTGCGGGGATCCTGCACGATCAATTTAGCGCCGCGTGCCTGCGCCATACGGATAGCCTTGTACTCCATAGTCCAGCTGTGCCGCCTAGGATCATGGCCAATCAATACGATACACTTCGAGTTCATGATATCGGCGCGCGGGAACCAGCCGTAGACGAAGCGATTGATAGCCGCTGTGTTACCAGCGCAATAGGCTACTGACGTGATGAAGTTAGGTGAACCAAGATGGTTCATAAAGCGACGCGTAGTACCATTGTCACCCAACAACCAACCGCCACTATGTGCAACAGCAAAAGCTTCGGGGCCGTACTGATCGACCACCTTCTTAAGTCGGTCGGTGATGTCATCTAACGCATCGTCCCAAGATACGCGTTGCCATTGATCATCACCACGTGCGCCAACCCGCTTCAAAGGGTGGAGAATACGATCAGGATGTGAAAAAGCTTTTGGCGAAAATGCACCCTTCATGCACAACACGTCTTTCAGAATAGGCGCGCTACGCGGAGTCACCCTCACCACACGACCATCTTTAACTTTTGCCTCTACTGGACAAAATCCATCGCAAGTCCCACATATGACCTGCTTAGTAGTTTCAGCCTGATCAACGCTATCAACCCCGCCCGCTTGCTCGACACTCACATCGTTATCAACATCTAGCACGTCAACACCCTCCTCAGATTAACCCTTGAGCCTATTCGGCATTCCACACCTAACAGGCCAATGTTAAAGCAAGACGCGGGAGGTGGTAAACTACTGATTTGTGCCAAAAGGTTGATTGTGGGGGAAGGGTTTGAACCTCCGACCCTTAGATATGCGCCTGACAGCCCCTATGGTGACCAACGGTCTCCGACCCCCTAAACCAAAACTTCAGCAAATGCGAATAACAAGAAACTTACAAAAATTCTGGAGCAACTCCCACTTTTCAGATGTCACAAATTCAGTCCCTTGAATGGCACGATAATAGGAACTTGCGCCACCATCATTTTAATTATTTTGGGCAATGAGCGCCAAAATATCGCCCGCCATCCTATTCGCGATAATCTCATTCCCTAGGCTGTTTAAGTGAACGACATCATTAAAAACCCTTTCTTGTACTGGCTGGAAAATTCGTTGAATGTCAAAAAACCTTATATTGGCATTCGCCTTGAACTCCGTATCCAGTTGCTCAAAAGCGATTGCGAAAGAATCAAATGCCTCAATTATTTTCTCCACGTACAGCGCATCAATGTCACCCGTTACTTCCGTTTTAGGATTTCCGGGAGAACGCCTGAAATCCACACCACTCGAGATCTCAGCCTGTACATCTTTATAGCGAAGTGGGGTTGGCTGTAGATAAGCCAAATATAATCCAGCATATTTACTATGATAACTCGCAATTGCGGATAAATTTGTTTTCAGCGCCCCCCGATAAGTTGGGTCCTTGGAGCGATAACCCCAAGAAAAGTTAATATAAGGATTTGCTTCATAAACGGAGCGCTTTGCATCATTTTGTGTTCTCAACGCCTGCACCAAAAGAAATTTTTCAAAAAGCCTCTGCGCCATCAAATAAAAATAAGTCAGAATTGGAGGAGCCGCTGGCCTTTTGTACTCGCCTGCACCATGAAAAAGGTTAAAGGTAGTGTAGGTATAGTCTGCCCAGTTCATAACTGGGACTGGAATTCCTTGAATGTAGTGCTGAAAATTAGCGTAGTACGCATCATTATATCCATCAAAGTTGATTGTAATATCTGGATTCAAAAACGCCACCTGCACAAAAAAACGATTCATCTCATTAAAAGAATAGTGTCCCGGAACGCCAAAATTTAATACCTCTATTGTTTTATCTCTCAAAAGATTTGACTCTGACCTCTTAAGAATTTTTTCAAGATGCGCTGAGATGGTCTCGGCATTTGAGTTTGCAGTAAGCCCTGCAGCGCTACTTCCCCCTAAAATAACAATTCGGAAAATATCCGACCCTTTATTCACAAGATCGGGCAACCTTTCTGGCTCTTTCTTTGTGTTTGAAAAGAACCCTTTTTTGTTCACCTTCAAGCCTGTAATTTCGGTGCCCGGGATTAAGTCTGTCTGAGTAAGAGGATTAAACGCACTAGCCACCCTTGGCCTAGAACCCGACCAAGGATGCTCGCGCACCCAAAGTTGTACAGCCTCCCCAACCGTTTTTTCTTTTGTGTAAACAGTGTGCACGCTAAGAGCTACAAAACAACCAAACTCAAGCCCAAAAATCGTCAGTATAGAAATTAGCAAATAAGCGCCGTACTTGCCCAACATATCAAATTCACCTCAGATCCCTAGGTAAAAATTAATAACCAAATAGAAATACAGTGCAACACCTAACCAACTAGCACGCCCCAGTCTCTCCCCCGAAAAATTGCTTATGCAAGGCCGCAGTAGTTAAATCAATCAATGCCAACAATTAATCCAATTCAAACTTACTGCGGTAGTCCAAACGTAGGCCCTCTGGCTGCCTCACCTTCTGCAGGTAGCAGCTTCCCAGCACCAAAACATCCAACTCAGTTCCCATAAAACACCGGAACGCGTCTTCTGGCGAACAAACAATCGGCTCTCCACGAATGTTGAAACTAGTATTCACTAAAACCGGACAGCCAGTGATTTCTTTAAACTTTGAAATTAAGTCATAATATTTTGGATTTTCTTCTCTCCTAACGGTCTGTATCCGCGCTGAATAATCCACATGAGTAACGGCCGGTATAGTAGAGCGCTCAACATTTAATTTATCCATTCCAAACAGTTCTTGGTCCGCTGGACTCATGGGGATACGTTTTTCCTTTTTGATATTTGCAACCATCAGCATGTAAGGACTATCAGAATCAAAATCAAACCAATCAGCAACGTCATCTCTCAGAATCGACGGCGCAAAAGGCCGAAAGCTCTCGCGATATTTGACCTTCAAATTTAAGTTTCTCTGCATGCTCGGTGACATTGGATTACCCAATATGGACCGGCCCCCAAGTGCTCTGGGACCAAATTCCATTTTACCCTGCATCCATCCTACGGCCAGGTCGTCAGCTAAGGCTAACGCCGTTTTATCGATTAAGTCAGACCAACTTAGCACCTCAAATGTAGCGCCGCTCTCCGTTAGATAATTCTGGATATACTCGTCACCATACTGCGGCCCTAAAAAAGATCCCTTCATACCGTCATAAGAATCACAGAGCTTTCGAGGTTGACCTTTGTGTAAATGAAATGCTGCAAAAGCCGCGCCAATTGCGCCACCCGCATCACCCGCTGCAGGCTGAACCCAAATGTTCTCAAAAGACTCATCCTGATGAATTTTACCATTTGCTACACAATTAAGTGCGACACCCCCAGCTAAGCACAAATTCGGAATCTTATATTCTTCTGAAAGGGTTCGCGTTATTTTTAATACTATAAATTCTGTAACTGCCTGAATCGAAGCAGCGATATCCATATGAAATTGGGTCAGCTTGCTTTCTGGTTGTCTTCTCGGTTGCCCGAAAACAGATGCAAATCTATCGTTGGTCATTGTCAGGCCAGCACAGTAGTTGAAATACCGCTGGTTTAATCTAAATGAACCATCACTCTTAACATCAATCAGATGTTTGCAAATCCTATCAAAATATTTTGCCTCGCCATAAGGGGCGAGGCCCATAACTTTATATTCTCCAGAATTTACCTTGAAACCTAAGTAATAGGTGAACGCTGAATACAGCAAACCGACAGAATGAGGAAAATGAATCTCCTTTTTCACCTCTAAACCATTTTGACTACCAATCGCGATCGATGTGGTTGCCCATTCCCCGACGCCATCCATTGTTAACACCACTGCGTTCTCAAAAGGCGAGGGATAGAAAGCCGCCGCCGCGTGACTCAGATGATGCTCAGAAAACAGCATCCTTGTATCCCAACTTTGGGTGCCACCCATTTCACTGAGGTGCTTCGTCAACAAGCGTCGTTGAAAGAGCTTTTCCTTTATCCAAATAGGTATAGCTTTTGAAAACGAGGAATACCCGGATGGGGCAAAAGCCAAATATGTCTCAATTAGTCTTTCGAATTTCAAAAACGGTTTTTCATAAAAAACAGCGAAGTCAACTTCGTCAGGCCCAATACCCGAATCGTCCAAACAAAATTGGATCGCATTAGTCGGAAAATTTGCATCATGTTTTTTTCTAGTAAACCGCTCCTCCTGGGCGGCAGCCAAAATACTCCCATCCTCAAGTAGAGCGGCAGCAGCGTCATGATAAAACGCTGAAATTCCAAGCACCCTCATAGCCAGTTCACTTAAAACAATGTGTAGACAAAGGGCGCCACTGCTGACCCTTCAATCAAGACTATCAAACCCCCAAAGATTAACAACGTCACCATGATTGGAAGCAACCAAAATTTCTTCCGGATTTTCATGTAACGCCAAAATTCGATCAGAAATGCCAAGCCGCAAAATCCTCAAAATTGGTTGGTCAAACTGTTCCGAACCTCGTCTACTGGCTCCCTCGCCTCCCAATAGGTCTTGTGTCCCTTTTGCAACTGAAGCTTCAAGGGGTCTTTTTTTAGCACTCTTAAACCCAGGGCCATG
>MDTE01149845.1_pt1 | contig 17521 bp, 18 predicted proteins | sample 811231 | NCBI WGS metagenome assembly MDTE01 (sample SAMN05326651, study PRJNA326480) | marine metagenome | isolation source: seawater | place: Indian Ocean: Red Sea | collected 2010
CTTGGGCTGTTGTTTTCAAAGATTTGGGTTTACTTGCATTAATTGAAATGGGAATTTTTTTATTAATATTAATTATAGGTCTAGCATATGTTTGGGTTAAATCAGATTTAGATTGGGTTAAAAGGAGAGTACGATATGGAAGAGGTAGGTACTCAAAAATTGCAATGGAACAGGAAGATTAAATGGGTTTACTTACAAATAAATTTCAAAAAGATAATGTAGTAGTTGAAAAATTAGAAAAATTAATGAATTGGAGTCGTAGTACTAGCCCTTGGTTCTTTCAATTTGGAACTGCATGTTGTGCAATTGAAATGATGGCTGCAGCTGCGCCGAGACATGACATTAAAAGAATTGGTTTTATACCAAGGTCATCCCCCAGGCAAGCAGATGTAATGATTGTTGCTGGTACTGTTACTATGAAAATGGCTATTCGTGTTAAAAAATTATATGAGCAAATGGCTGACCCAAAATATGTTGTAGCCATGGGATCATGCGCTACAAGTGGTGGCCCATATTGGCAGCATGGTTATCATGTTTTAAAAGGTGTAGATCTTGTTATACCTGTTGATGTTTATGTACCAGGTTGTCCACCAAGGCCAGAGTCTTTAATTGAAGGGCTTTTAAAACTTGAAGAACGGATACTTGAAGATCGTCCGCTGACTCGGAAGATGGTATGACCTTAGATAAAGATACACTTATTGCAAAGTTGGTTAATCAAGCTCTTGATGGTAATATGGATCAGCTTAATGCTTGTGAAGATAAAATGGTACGTGCCAAAGCCAAAGCACTTTTAATGAAAATTAAGAAGGGGAAAGCAGAGCGTCCTCCTAACCCTAGTGATGAAACAAAAGAAAATAAAGCCGTATCTGACTCGTTTAATATTGAGTCTTTATCTAAAGATGAATTGATTTCTTATCTAGTCAATAAAGGTCTTGATGGCGATATGGATTCTATTAATGCTTTTGATGATAAAATGATTCGTGCAAAAGTCAAGGCAATGATAGTAAAAGTAAATAAAGGCACTATTGATCGTCCCGTGATGCCTGATGCAGCTTCCTTAGATATTGAAAACATTATTGATAATGATCAAAATGATAAAAGTAGTAATGATATTAATCAAAAAGTTAGAAAAATGATCGAAGAAAACTTTAAAGATCAACTTGGTCAATGCGATGATAGTTTTATTTATCTTAAATCTGATAAATGGTTTGAAATTGCTACATGGTTGAAATCTGAAGAGTCATTAAAATTTGATTCACTCCAATGTCAAATGGGAGTTGATATTGGGGATGGGAATTTAGAATCTAGATATAATTTACATTCTATGGTTCATAACCATTATATTGAAGTTAGAATTATTGTTCCGCGGTCTAATGCTAAAGTGCCATCCGTTGAAAAAATATGGAGAATAGCTGATTGGTTTGAAAGAGAGACTTATGATATGTTGGGGATTGAATATACTGGTCATCGTGATCTTAGAAGAATTTTATTGCCTGATGATTGGGAAGGGTGGCCATTGAGAAAAGATTATGTAGTACAGGAAACTTATCATGGAATCGTAGTTCCAAAAGTGAAGGAAGGATGGGAGTAGTCCACGGCGAAGAAATGGTCCTAAATATTGGGCCTCAGCATCCTGCTACACATGGAGTATTGCGTCTTCAAGTTAGAACTGATGGTGAAGTAGTTTCTCAAATAAAACCTTATATGGGTTATCTACATAGATGTTTTGAAAAGCACTCTGAGAATGTCACATATGACCAAGTAATACCATTCACCGATCGTTGCGACTATTTATCGTCAATGTCCATGAATTTTGGATATGTTGTGGCAATGGAAAAACTTATGGATATTAAAGTTAATGAGCGAGTGGAGCATATCAGAGTAGTTATGGCAGAATTACAGCGAATTGCTAGTCATTTGTTATGCACAGGTGTTTACGGATTAGATTTAGGAGCATTCACTCCTTTTCTATGGGCATTAAGAGATAGGGAAAGGATATTAGACTTATTTGAATTAACATGTGGAGCACGTCTACTTTATAACTATATGTGGATTGGTGGATTGAGTCACGATATTCCTCCAGGATTTATTGAATCAACATTTGAATTTTTAGATTATTTTGAGCCAAAAGTTGATGAATTAGAAAATATTTTAGCACATAATAAAATCCTAGTAGAACGTTCTGCTGATATTGGGGTTATGCCAAAAGATGTAGCTATAAGTTATGGAGTTACTGGTCCTAATTTGAGAGCTTCTGGAGTTAAATGGGATTTAAGAAAAAATGATCCCTATTCAATCTATGAAAAATTTGAATTCGATATCCCTGTTGGTGAAGGTAAAAAAGGTACTATTGGAGATTGCTGGGATAGATTTTATGTAAGAATTCTTGAAATTAGAGAAAGTGTAAAAATTATTAGACAGGCTTTAGCTAGTATGCCTAAAGATGGTGACGTTCATCAATCATTGCCAAAAAAAATACGACCTCCTAAAGGATCTATTTATGCTAGGACAGAAACACCAAGGGGAGATTTAGGATATTATATTGAGAGTGATGGTAGTCCAATACCTTATAGATTAAAAATGCGTTCTCCAGCTTTTACTGCTCTTTCAGTGCTAGATGAAATTGGTGCAGGTTGGTTATTGTCAGATGTGCTTGCTATCTTGGGTAGTCTTGACATTGTTTTAGGAGAAATAGATAGGTGACTGTAGATTTTATTTTTGATTGGTTAAATCAATTATTCCCTGCATTTGCAGGTAGTGATTTGTTCCTTATGTTATCAATGTTGGTTCCCGTGGCCTTATTATTAGGTTTTATTACTATCTATGGTTTTGGTGTAATCTATTCTGAAATTAAAGTTTCATCATTTATTCAAGATAAGACCGGGCCCATGGGCCAAGGTCCTGGGCTTCATGCTGGGAAGTGGGGTTTATTACAGCCAGTAGCAGATGGGTTAAAATTATTTATCAAAGAAGATATTATTCCAGCTAGTGCTGATAGACCATTATTTATATTGGCGCCATTCCTAATTTTTATTGGGGCGCTTACTTCATTTATTGCAGTCCCTTTTGGTGAAAAAATAATTATTACCGATATGAATATTGGTATTTTTTATATAATCGGTGTTGGTAGTTTAGCTGTTATTGCTTTAATTCTTGCTGGATGGTCATCGAATAATAAGTGGGCTCTTTTTGGTGGTATGAGGTCTGCTGCACAAATAATTAGTTATGAAATTCCCGCGGGAATTTCATTGGTAGTTGTTATTATGTTAGCTAGTTCATTAAATATGCAGGAAATTATTCTTTACCAATCTGGTGGTTTATTTAACTGGATCATATTTGATAATCCATTTATGCCAATTGTTTTTATTATATTTTTCGTAAGTGTCCTTGCTGAAACAAATAGAACGCCTTTTGATTTGCCAGAGTCAGAGTCAGAGTTAGTAGCAGGGTTTGTGACTGAATATTCTGGTACCCGTTATGCTATCTTCTTTTTAAGTGAATACGCAAATATGTTTGTTGTAAGTGCTGTAGCTGCAACAGCGTTTCTTGGTGGGTGGCAAAGCCCTTTCCCAAATTTTCTTAATACTCCTTCTTGGAGTATTTTTTGGATGATGAGCAAAACATTTTTTCTTATTTTCGTAATGATATGGATACGATGGACAGTCCCAAGATTGAGAGTCGATCAGTTAATGCATTTATGTTGGAAAGTTTTCATTCCGATTGGCTTGTTTAATATTTTCGCTGTTGCAATTTGGACAGTAATTATAGGATAAAAATATGATAAAATACTTTTCAGATATTTTCACTGCAGTTTCCACAATAGCTGGTGGAATGTTTATAACATTTACTCATCTTATTAATGCAAGGAAAGGGATTGCCACTCTGCAATATCCTGAAGAAAAATGGCCACGTCCAGAAAGAGATATAGGATTTGATCATCAAAGCTATAATGTAATTAGATCTAGATTACATGTTGATATGGATGATTGCATCGGTTGTCTAAAATGTGAGCGTGCATGTCCTGTTGATTGTATTAAGATAGAAACTGAAAAATCCCCAGATAGAGGAAATGATATAAAGGATATTAAACACATTGGTGTTACATCTAATGGTACTAAAAAAGCTCTAGTAGTTACGAGATTTGATATCGATATGACCGAATGTTGTTATTGTAATTTGTGTACGTATCCATGCCCCGAAGAATGTATTTTTATGACTGGCGGTCCTAATTCTAAGAAACATCCAATTGACTATGAATTCTCTGAAGTTGATCGAAGCGATCTTATTTATCGATTTGCGAAACCAGGTACTAAAGAAGGTATGGAAAAGATTTTAAATGAAGATAATAAAGTTGAGGCTTAGTAACAATAGTGGCTGATATTCTTTTTTGGATTATTTCATCATTAACTATTATTTCTGCCTTGATGGTGGTACTTAATAACCAGTTACTTTATTCGGCTATTGCTTTGCTATTTACTCTATTTGGTGTAGCTGGACTATATATTTATTTGTGGGCTGATTTCATTGCAGGGGTACAGCTTTTGGTTTACATTGGTGGAATTAATGTCCTCATCATTTTTGGGATTATGCTTACAAATCGGATTTCTTCGGTTAGATTGTCTCAGAAAAATGTACAGCAAGGAGTAGGTGGAGTTATATCAATCTGGCTATTGCTATTATTAGGAATTGTAATCTCAAAAACACCTTGGCTTCAAGAAATATCTTCTGAACCTACAACTACAGTTAACCAAGTAGGTACTTTGCTAATGACAAAATATCTCCTTCCATTCGAAGCAATATCAATACTCTTGCTAGGGGCATTAATTGGGGCAGCGCTTTTATCGAGGGAAGCAAATTAATGGATCAGCTTAACAATTATTTATTTATTGCTGCCATTTTATTTTCCCTTGGTGTATTTGGAGTTATGACCAGGCGTAATGGTATTGCTGTACTTATGGGTGTAGAACTAATTCTAAATGCTGCAAATATTAATTTTGTTGCTTTTTCTAGGTTTGGAGGTATGAATTTGGATGGACATATTTTTGGGCTTTTAGTTATTGTTCTTGCTGCAGCTGAGGCAGCGGTTGCGCTGGCAATTGTAATAAATATCTATAATAATTTAAATACTATTAATGTGGATGAAGCTTCTTCCTTGAGAGAATAATGGATAATATTTTTATTAATTATTCTATTATTATTTTATTTTTGCCATTAGTAGCATTTGTAATACAAATATTTTTTGGCAAGCACTTATATCGGCAAGGAGATTGGGTATCGATTAGTGCAATCTCCATTACACTCATCCTTTCTATTTCTATGTTTGTTGCTATGATATTGGATTATGACCCCAATTTTAAACAAGAAATATCCTTTACTTGGTTAGATATGGGTGCATTTTCAATTAGCCTTGGACTTTTAGTTGACAATATTACTGTGGTTATGTTATTAGTTGTCGCTTTAATCTCAACATGCACACATATTTTTTCATTGGAATATCTAAAAGGTGATATTCGATATTCTAGGTATTATGCATATTTAGGTCTTTTTACATTTTCAATGAATGGTATTGTATTATCAAATAATTTAATGTCGATGTATATGTCTTGGGAGCTGGTAGGTGTTAGTTCATTTTTATTAATTGGACATTGGTTTGAAAAAGAAAGTGCAGCTAATGCAGCCAAAAAAGCATTTTTAACCAATAGGGTTGGCGATATAGGATTTTTTATTGGTATTATGTTAATATATACAGCCATTGGTTCTTTTGCGTTTGGTGATATCTTTGAAGGTGTATCTTCAGGTCTAATTTCGGGCACTACATTAACTTTTGCTGGAGTAGGTTTATTTTTAGGTGCCATGGGTAAGTCTTCTCAGTTTCCTTTACATATATGGCTTCCTGATGCAATGGAAGGTCCAACCCCAGTTTCTGCTTTGATGCATGCTGCGACGATGGTTGCGGCTGGAGTATATTTATCTGTGCGTATTTTCCCAATTTTAACACCAGATGCACTTCTTTTTGTAGCCTATATTGGTGGATTTACAGCGATATTCGCAGCAACAATAGCAATAACACAAAATGATATTAAAAAAGTATTAGCTTATTCAACAGTGAGTCAATTAGGATATATGATTTTAGCAGTTGGAACTGGAGTTTATACTGCCGCTTTTTTTCATTTACTTACGCATGCCATGTTTAAGGCAAACTTATTTTATGGTTCTGGTTCTGTGATCCATTCAATGCATCATGCGCTTCATGAAAAGCATGATCACACTACAGATCCCCAAGATATGCGTAATATGGGTGGACTGATGAATAAAATGCCAGTAACATACTGGTCTATGTTAGTTAGCACATTAGCAATAGCAGGGGTCCCATTATTTTCTGGGTTCTTGTCCAAAGATGCTATTTTAGCGGGAACATTATCTTTTGCTTTTAAACATCCAGAACACTTTTTACTTCCAATTTTTGGATTTGGTGCAGCTGCAATTACTGCGTTCTATATGTTTCGAATGATATTTCTAACCTTTCATGGTAAATCTCAAATGCCTGAACTGATAGATGATATACATGAAAGTCCAAAAGAAATGACTGGTCCACTTTTTTTATTGGGTACATTAAGTGTTTTTATTTGGTATACACTTCCATATTTTAATCCAATTTCTAGTTATGGTTGGTTTACAGATTTAGTGATACCTATTGATTCGGTTGTTCAAGGAAATCCTACAGCCCAAAATATTGAAGCAGGAGCACATCATGCACACTATTTTGCGATGGGCTTATCAATTGCTGTCGCTATTTTAGGAATTGGTTTATCAATACTTATGTATTTGAAAGGAATACTATCAGCTAAAGCATGGAGTCGTAGAGCAGGTTTGATTTATGATTTGAGTTTAAATAAATATTATTTTGATGAAAATTATAATAGATATCTATATCAGCCTACACTTCGCATAGCCAATAAAATTGCATGGATCGATTGGGATTTATATGATAAATATTTTATTAATGGTTTTGGACGTTTAACAGATTGGTTAAGTCGCTTATCAGGGAAGTTTGATTTTGATGCTATTGATCAATTATTAGTTGATGGTTCCGGACGAATTATAACAATAACAGGAAAATTATTTAAAAAAATTCAGACCGGCAGATTACAGAATTATTTGCTTTATGCAACAGCAGGGATAATTATACTTATGATTATCCAATCTTTTTAACTTAATGTACAATCAGAGGAGAGAATGGAACATATTCTCAGTTGGCTAATTTGGCTACCAATTATTGGAATGGTCGCTATTGCTTTTATACCGCGAGAAAAAGAAGATGTAATTAAAATCATCGCCGCGGTTACAACAGGACTGCAATTTTTATTGACTTTAGTCTTATGGAATAAATTTGATACTAACAATGGTGCAATGCAGTTTATGGAGAGGGTTGAATGGATACCTTCTTTTAATATTACCTATATCTTAGGTATTGATGGATTAAGTCTTCCGATGGCTATTTTAACAGCAATGTTATGTTTTACAGGTATCTTTGTTAGTTGGAATATTAAAAAAGCAGTCAAAGGATATTTTGCTTTATTTCTCCTTTTAGATACTGGAATTATGGGTGTCTTTTTATCTATGGATTTCTTTCTGTTTTATATTTTTTGGGAAGTTATGTTGCTGCCAATGTATTTTCTTATTGGTATGTGGGGAGGGCCGCAGCGTGAATATGCTGCTATAAAGTTTTTTCTTTATACCCTATTTGGGTCAGTATTGATGTTGGTAGGTATTTTAGGCCTTTACTTTACTTGTGGGCAGACATTTGATATTTTGGAACTTACAAGGGTAGCACCACAAGCACTACAAGGAGTGATGTGGTGGGGTATGAGTGCCATAAAAGTTATTTGGGTATTATTATTTATAGGTTTTGCGATTAAAGTACCTGTTTTCCCATTTCATACATGGTTACCTTTAGCACATGTAGAAGCTCCTACTGCTATTTCCGTATTATTAGCTGGAATTTTGTTAAAGTTAGGCGTTTATGGTATTATAAGAATTAATTATGGTTTAATGCCTGATGGAGTCTATTGGTTCTCTGGTGCTTTAGCCTTTTTAGGGCTCATTAATGTAATATGGGGAGGATTGTGCGCTTTAGCTCAGAAAGACTTAAAAAAATTAGTAGCATATTCAAGTGTAAATCACATGGGCTATTCTCTAATAGGTATGGCTGCAGTTATTGCGGCTGGGGAAGCAAATGGATTAAATATGAAAGCTGCGCAGGCAGGATTAGGTGGAGCGGTATTTCAGATGTTTAATCATGGTACTATTTCTGCGATGCTATTTATTTTAGTTGGTGTGGTATATGAACGGGCGCATCATAGAGAGATTGAAGGGTTTGGTGGCCTAGCTTCTCAAATGCCAATATATACAGGTATAACTGCTTTAGCGTTTTTTGCTGGATTGGGTTTACCAGGACTTTCAGGTTTTATAAGTGAAGCGATGTGCTTTATTGGTGCTTTTCCAGTTTTTAAAGCAATTGTAATTGCTTCAACTATCGGAATACTTTTAAACGCTGCCTATTTTCTTTGGGCATTTCAACGAATATTTTTTGGGGAACTAAATGAAAAATATAAGGATATGTCTGATATAAATAATTTAGAGTTATTTACAGTGGTTCCTTTATTAATCATTACAATTTTCTTTGGTATTTATCCGGCACCATATTTAGATCTAATATCAGCATCACTTGATGGTATAATTAATCATGTGGTTTCTTTAGCCACTTATGTAGGTATGTAAGATTTTATAATGACCAATCTGCAAAGTCTATCTCTTTTTTACCCAGAATTAATTTTAACATCTGTTATTCTGATCTCGATTATTTATGATTTAACAATTGATAAGAGAAAGTCAGGCAATGTTGGCTGGGTTTTGGTATTAGGCTTAATTGCAGTAGCAGGAGCTATTTGGTTACAAGAAAAAAAGGTAACTACTTTATTTTCAAATTCAATTGTTCTAGACCCGTTTGCTTCATTTTTTAAATTAATTGTTATATTGGCAACAATATTTGTTTCTATTGTTAGTCTGCAATCTGATGAATTAAAAGAATATCGTAAAGGTGAATATTTTGCATTATTAGGTATAATTACATTTGGTCTTTTTCTTATGGTGTCTACAATTGACTTAATTATGCTTTATATATCAATTGAAATTGTATCAATTATGTCGTTTGTGCTTGCTGGATATTTAAAGAAAAATACACGATCAAATGAAGCTGCATTAAAATATGTTGTTTATGGTGCATTTTCTTCTGGAGTTATGCTTTTTGGTTTGAGCTATGTATATGGTCTTACTGGAAATACGAATTTTTTTCTTATAGCAAAACAAATTAGTCAGTTAGATCAAAGTGCAGATCCAATCCTTCTTATTTCAGTAATAATGATTTTGGCCGGTCTTGGATATAAGGTTTCTGCGGTTCCATTTCACTTTTGGACACCAGATGTATATGAAGGTTCGCCCACAACAATCACAGCCTATTTATCTGTAGCACCAAAAGCTGGAGCATTTGCTTTAATGATAAGATTTTTCAATCAAGTATTTGCTGATGGTGGTGCGATGACTGGTTTAGATAATAATTCAGTTACATTGATTCCATGGGCTTATATATTGAGTTTGTTAGCCGTTGTTACCATGACTTTAGGTAATGTTGTAGCTATACAACAAAATAATATTAAACGAATGTTAGCATACTCAAGTATAGCTCATGCGGGGTATATGATGTTGGCTTTACCTGCTATGTCAGGAGATAGTATTCAAGCTATTATGCTATATATTGTTATGTATCTTTTTATGAATTTAGGTGCATTTTTTGTTGTTATTACAATAAAAAATAATACTGGAGGTGAGACCTTTGATGATTATCGTGGTCTAGGATGGAAGATGCCTTTTATTGGGGCCGTAATGACTATTTTTATGGTATCACTTACTGGATTACCACCATCTGCCGGATTTGTAGGAAAGTTTTATATATTTGCATCATTAATAAATGCTGGTGAAGAATTCTATTGGTTAGTAGTCGCTGGGGGAATAAATAGTGTAATATCACTATACTATTATTTTCGTGTAGTTAAGGTTATGTATTTTGAAGGAAAGAGTAGTGAGATTATAACTTATCCATCAGCTATAATGTCGGCAATGTTAATATTAACGGCCTTACCATCAGTGGTATTTGGTATCTATTGGAAACCTATTGTAATTTGGGTCCATAATTCTTTATCATTTTTTATTCAAATATTTTAACGTTTAAAAGATACTTTATAATATAGATGAATCATATCTGCATTAAAAAAGGACACGATATTAAAATTAATGGGGTTCCTAATGATGAAATATCTACCCATTATCAGCCAAAATCGGTTGCAATTATGCCAAGATCATTTAGAAGTGTTAAACCTAAATTGATGGTTAAGGAAGGTGATAATGTTAAGATTGGATCACCATTATTTTTTGATAAAACTAAACCAGAAGTAAAATGGGCTTCTCCAGCAAGTGGTACTATAAGTGCAATTCAATTTGGAGCTCGAAGAGTAATAGAAAAAATAGTGATTGCTGTTGAAGATCAAAATTTTCTTTCTGGTAAAATATTTTCAATAGAAGAATTAGAATCTTCAACAAGAGAAATAATTTTAAATCGTCTTTTAGATGCAAATCTTTTCCCTTTAATCAGGCAACGTCCGTTTAATAAAGTTGCAAATCCAAAAGATGAGCCTAGAGACATATTTATTTCAGCTGTTAATACTGCTCCTCTTGCAGTGAATTTAGAGAAAGTAATTAATAGTGAAATTGAAGCTTTTCAAGCAGGTATAACAGCTTTGAGTAAATTGACAAATGGCGATGTATATGTTACAGGTCAAAATAAAATAGATCTTAAGGATGCCGTTGTTCAAACTATATCTGGACCTCATCCAGCAGGAAATGTTGGAATCCAAATACATCATACAAAGCCACTTAAGCCTCATGATCTTATTTGGACTGTTAATGCTCAACATGTAATTATATTAGGGAAATTATTTTTAACAGGCTCATATCAACCTAATATGATTATTTCAATTGGAGGGCCTGCAGCTACAAAACATCATACTTTATCTGTTACGGTTGGAACTAGTATTGAATCTATTATCGCAGATCAGAATTTAAGTGAACCTGTAAGGATAATATCTGGCGACGTACTGACTGGTACTGAATGTAAAGAAAGTGACTTTTTAGGTTATTTTGATTCTTCTATAACTATTTTATCAGATTTAGTTGATAGACCTTTTTTGGGTATGCTTGCTATCGGCAGTAATAAAACTAAATACAGTCTTACTAATGCATTTGTAAATTTTGGTAATCAGCTTTTTAATTTTAATACATCACAAAATGGTGAAGAGCGAGCTATTGTCCCTATTAATGCTTGGGAAAATGTTTTGCCAATGGATGTTTATCCTAATGCTCTTTATCGTTCTATTTTAGCACAGGATATTGAAGAAATGGAAAACCTAGGTATTTGGGAATGTGATGATGAAGATTTTGCTTTATGTTCATTTGCTTGTCCAAGTAAAATTGATATTGGTAGTGTTATAAGAAATGGATTAGACCTCTTGGAAAATGACTGACAGATCATGAAACCACTTAGAAAATTATTTAATAAACTAGCGCCAAAATTTGACAAAGGTGGAAAGTTTGAGACTTTTGCACCAATATTTGAAGCCACAGATACAATTTTCTTTAGCACTGATGAAAGAACTCAATCTGGCCCACATATTAGAGATAGCGTAGATATTAAACGTGTAATGATCTTAGTTGTAATTTCACTATTGCCATGTTATGTATTTGGTGCAATTAATATAGGTTATCAAAAGTCAATTATATATGGACTTTCAAATACATGGTTTGAAAATTTAATTGTTGGATTAATTGCTATACTACCAATTGTCGCAATAACATTTATTTCAGGTGCTTTTTGGGAATTACTTTTTGGTGTGATTAGAAAACATCCTATTTCTGAAGGTTTCTTAGTTACATGTGCTCTGATTCCATTAACACTCCCACCATCTATACCGTTGTGGCAAGTTGCAATTGCAACTTCATTTGGGATTGTTATTGGAAAGGAAATATTTGGTGGGGTTGGGATGAATATTTTTAATCCGGCATTAATGGCTAGAGCATTTTTATATTTTACTTATCCTGTAGATATATCAGGTGATAAAGTTTGGGCTCTTGCTCCAGATGGATTTTCTGGTCCAACAGCTTTAAGCATTCCTGCTGGACAAACTAATTCTGATGCTGTAGATCTTCTTAATAAAGCGAGTGCTGATTTAGTTTTTGATTATTCATGGATAAATATGTTTATGGGCTGGATTCCTGGGTCTATTGGTGAAACAAATAAATTATTTATACTAATTGGAGCTTTTTTTCTTATTATAGTGGGAGTTACAAGTTGGAGAGTCATGGTCGGTTCACTAATTGGGTTAGTTGGAATGTCGCTGATAACTAATTTATTTGCACCTTACTCATCAAATGCAATGTTAACAATTCCACCGCATTATCACATTGTAATGGGTAGTTTTATGTTTGGAACAGTTTTTATGGCTACTGAGCCTGTTACTGGAGCTCATACTGATTTAGGTAGATGGGTTTTTGGCATTTTAGTTGGAGTATTAACGGTAATTATTCGTTGTATTAATCCTGCTTATCCTGAAGGTATAATGCTTGCTATATTATTAATGAATGCATTTGCTCCCTTAATTGATTATTTTGTGATACAAAGTAATATTAAAAAAAGGCTTACGAGATATGCACAGTAATAGATATACAGTGTTTTTTATGATTATAGTTACTATTATTCTAGGGTCTTTTCTTTCCGTAGCAAACAGTACACTCAAAAGTCAACAAAAACAAAATGTTGAGAATGATAGTAAAAAAAATATTCTTGCAAGTCTTGGATACAAACAAAATTTAGAAAAACCATGGACATCTGATGATATAAAAAAAATTTTTGATGAGAATATTGATGCATATGTATTAGACAAAGATGGCTTTCGTACTGATTTAGATCCCAAATCTATTGATTCAGAAACAGATATAGAATATTTTCCCATATATGTTGATATAAGAAATGGTATTCCTCAGGGTTACTCGATACCAATATCCGGGAAAGGTCTGTGGTCCACATTGTATGGATTTTTTGCTTTAGAACCAGATGGAATAACTGTAAAAGGGATTACTTTTTATGCACATAAAGAGACACCTGGTCTTGGTGGAGAAGTAGATAAGCCTTGGTTTCAAAATAATTTTATTGGGAAAAAAATTATAAATGATAATGGTGAATTAATTGGTATAAAGGTTGTCAAAGGTAAAGCTAATCCAGAAAGTCCTTATGAAGTAGATGGTATATCTGGTGCAACAATCACTAGTAAAGGCCTTGAAAGTTTTTTAGTTGATGATTTAAAAAAATATGAAAAATTCTTTAAAAATATTAGAAAAGGATAGTACTGATGGCTGTTTTTGATAAGAAATCAAAAGAAGCGTTAACAGATCCACTAATGAAGAATAATCCTATTAGCTTGCAGGTATTGGGTATTTGTTCTGCTTTAGCTGTTACTGTACAATTAAATACTGCAGTAGTAATGACTCTTGCGGTTGTAGCTGTTTTGTCTACTTCAAATACAGTTATTTCAATATTAAGAAATATGATACCAGGTAAGGTAAGAATTATTGTTCAGTTATCTGTAATTGCAAGTTTAGTGATATTGACGGATCAGGTTTTACAGGCTTATATGTATGATATTAGTAAGCAATTATCGGTTTTTGTTGCACTTATTATTACAAATTGCATTGTCATGGGTCGAGCAGAAGCATATGCAATGCAAAATCCACCTGGAAAATCATTTTTGGATGGTTTAGGTAATGGACTTGGATATGGTGGAATTTTAATTTCCGTAGCTTTTTTTAGAGAATTACTTGGTAGTGGTACAATATATGGATACTCCGTAATACCTGATATGTTTTATGATGCTGGTTATCAAAATATGGGACTCATGGTACTATCTCCAGGTGCATTTATTATACTTGGACTTATTGTTTGGGTTCAAAGAATTTTTAGTGGAGTAGAAGAAGATTAATTATTTTTATGATGGAACATTATATAAGCATTCTTACAAAAGCAATTTTTATTGAAAATATCCTGTTAGCCTATTTTTTAGGTATGTGCTCATTTCTTGCGATATCTAAAAAAATCGATACATCTATTGGACTTGGTTTTGCAGTTATTTTTGTTTTAACAATTACAGCACCCACTAATTGGGTAATTCATAATTATCTGTTAAAAGATGGTGCTCTTGTTTGGTTAAATTCTGATTATGGATTAAATGGAGATAAGACAATTGATCTTAGTTTTTTAAACAGTATTATTTTTATAGCAGTTATTGCTGCAATGGTTCAATTAGTTGAAATGACTCTTGATCGTTTCGCACCAAAGTTATACATCAGTTTGGGAATATTTTTACCATTAATTGCTGTGAATTGTGCTATCCTAGGTGGATCGATGTTCCTAGTAGAACGTCAGTATACTTTTATTGAATCAACAGTATATGGTTTTGGATCTGGAATTGGTTTTTTCTTAGCCATCACATCAATGGCTGCAATTAGGCATAGAATTCGTTACTCTAATGTGCCAATTAAATTAAGAGGTGTTGGTATTACTATGTTATTAACTGGTTTAGTATCAATGGCCTTTATGGCGTTTTCTGGAATAGATTTATGATAGAGCAGATAATATTAAGTATCTTTGTTTTTACTGGGGTTGTAATAACACTTGTCATAATCTTAAACTTTGCAGAAAGTCAATTATTACCTCAAGGTGATGTTACCATTGAAATTAATGGTGATTCAAATAAAAGTATTAAAACTCGACCTGGCGCAACCCTACTAAATGCGCTTTCTGGGCAATCTGTATTCCTACCTTCTGCATGTGGTGGTGGCGGTACTTGCGCTATGTGTGAGTGTCAGGTATTAGAAGGTGGTGGGGATATTTTGCCTACAGAAACTGGTCATATAAATCGCTCTAAAGCTAAAGATAATTGGAGACTTGCATGTCAGGTAAAGATTAAAGAAAATATGAAAATTAATGTACCTGATGAAATATTTAGTATTCAAAAATGGGAATGTATTGTTGAGTCAAATAATAATGTTGCAACTTTTATAAAAGAACTTGTACTAAATTTACCTGAAGGGGAAAACTTAAATTTTCAAGCTGGTGGATACATACAAATTGATATTCCAGAATATCAGAATCTTAACTTTAATAGTTTTGATATTCAGAAAGAATATCACCCAGATTGGGATCAATATAAAATTTGGGATTTAATTGCAAATAATGATGAACCAGTTTTTAGGGCATATTCTATGGCAAATCATCCTGCTGAAGGTAATAGAGTGATGTTAAATGTACGTATTGCTACACCGCCTCCTCCATTATGGAATGAAGCTCCTCCTGGTTTAGCATCATCATATATTTTTAATTTAAAACCAGGTGACAAAGTCACTATTTCAGGCCCTTATGGTGAATTTTTTATTAAAGATACTGATAGAGAAATGGTTTATATAGGAGGTGGCGCAGGTATGGCACCAATGAGATCACATCTATTTCATCTATTTCATACTCTTAAAACTGGACGTAAGGTTTCTTTTTGGTATGGAGCTAGATCATTAAGAGAAATGTTTTATGATGAGCAATTCAAAACAATTGCTAAAAATTTCCCAAATTTCACTTACAAAGTAGCTCTTTCTGAACCGATGGAAGAAGATAATTGGAAGGGATCTACTGGTTTTATTCATCAGGTTTTATATGATGAATATTTAAAAGATCATGAAGACCCCACAGAACTTGAATTTTATATGTGTGGTCCACCTCCGATGATTAATGCTTGTGATAGTATGTTAGATAGTTTAGGTGTTGAAAAAGAAATGATTGCCTATGATAGCTTTGGTTAAAATTTTAAAATATTTTTCTATTAAAAAAACCCAATTTATATTGGGTTTTTTTGTAATGTTTATTGGATGTGACCTTTCTAGAGAATTAATCTCATTTTCTGGTGAAACTATGGGTACAACATATAATATAAAAGTTATCTCAGCATCTAAAATATTTGATGTAAAAACTATTAAACTAGAAGTTGATTCATTATTAAATGAACTAAACAAGCAAATGTCTACTTGGGATACAGAAAGTGAAATATCGAAATTTAATATTTCATCATCCAGCAAGATTTTTAATATATCAACATCATTTATGACAGTTCTAAGAAATGCATATGATATTTCAGTAAAAACAAATGGTTTATTTGATGTTACGGTTTATGACCTTATGAAATCCTGGGGTTTTGGACCAAATCCACTAACTGAGATTCCAAGTCAGAGCGAGATTGATTCTATACTTGTATATACTGGTTTTAATAATATTGTATTATTAGATAATGGAATAATTAAAAGTCATCCAAAAACTAAGTTAGATTTAAATGCTATAGCAAAAGGTTATGCCGTTGATGTAGTTTTTTATCATATCCAATCAAAAGGATTTACAGATATTTTTATTGAAATTGGAGGTGAATTACGTTGCTCAGGTTACAACCAGAATAATGAAAAATGGTTGATTGGTATTGAAAACCCAATGGAATTAATATCTTCTGATAATAATATCACTGGTGTAATTAAATTAGATAATAAATCAGTTGCTACATCTGGTAATTATAGAAATTTTATTAATTTAAGAGGAGAAAATCTAGGACATACAATTAATCCTTTAACAGGTTATCCTATCAAAACAGATATTTTATCTGTTACAACTATTGCAAATTCTTGCATGGAAGCTGATGCATGGGCTACTGCTTTAATGACGATGGATTATGAAACAGGGCTTGAAATTTTATCAGCAAATAATAATATTAAAGCAATATGGATTATTAAGAGTAAAGATGAAGAATTAAAAATAAGAATGTCAAACAATATAGATTTAAAAAATTCAATTTATCCAATTATAAAATAGGATTTGATTTGATATCATCACATTTTTTAGTATCTCCACCGCAAAGAGAGCATACCCCATCGGGGTTTAATCCTCCACATGAACCTGACAAGGGTTTATTATTAAAAATAATTCCAATTGCCATACCACCAATAGCTAATAGTAATAATAATATTCCAAATAATAATTGCATACTGGAAATTAAAGAAATTATTAAAATATTTTTTAATCTAATTAAAATATAACATCGTTCCATAATTACATCTAAAGAATGTAATTTTAGTAGTCGATAACAAAGGATTATTATGTCTTTAATAAATAAAATATTTATATTTAGTTTGTTTTTATTTCCATCAATTATACTAGCGGCTAGCGGTCATGGAGATGCACCACACTTAGATGGTAGTATAGAAAACCTTAATATTTTTTGGGTTATTCCATTTGCTGGTATTCTATTATCGATTGCTCTTTTCCCAC
>MDTE01096476.1_pt1 | contig 17520 bp, 17 predicted proteins | sample 811231 | NCBI WGS metagenome assembly MDTE01 (sample SAMN05326651, study PRJNA326480) | marine metagenome | isolation source: seawater | place: Indian Ocean: Red Sea | collected 2010
ATAATGATCAATGATATTTATTTTTTTGGAATAACTGAATTTAAAATTTTTATGATTGAACCTTGTAAAAAAATATTTATTCAATAGTCTATCATAATATCTAGAATTTATAAGTTTTATCATAAATCTTTGAGTAAAATTTCAGAAATTTTTTTGGCTCCATTTTTTGGTATTTTAATTTTTTTATGCTTAAAAAGTCTTTTTATTCTTCTAAAGTTACGGATTAAATGAAATACTAATTCTGCCATTTTTTTTTGATTTTTTGTATTTGGAAAATTCAAAAATATATAGTTCCCTAATTCTTGATAAATTTTTAAATTAACATTTTGAAATTTATTTACTGCTATTAACACTCTTGGAATATTAAGATAAGTTAGTTCATTAACTATTGAACTGTTTGAACCAACATATAAAGAGGTACGACTAATCAAATTAGATAATTCAAAATTTCCTTTTATTAACTTAACTTTGACATTTTTCTTGCTTTTAAAATTTCTTAATTTAAAAAAATTACTACTAATAATGTTTAAATTTATCCTTTTATTAATTATGCTCAATCTTTCTATAATATTTTCGATTAAACTAAAATATTTCGTTATATGATTTCCACCTCCAAAAGAAATTAAAACATTAAAGTCTTTATTTTTTGTGAAACGAATTTTTTTATTTAAAATTTTGTATTCAGGACCAAACAGTTTTTTCGTTTCTTTATTTAATAATTTGGCATATCTTAAATAATTTCCTTCTCGACCGTACCAACCTGAGTCTATAATATAATTACAGACGTGTTTTCTATTTGCTAAATCGTCTAATATCACAATTTTATAACCCTTATTAAAAAATATTTCTTCCCAAGATCGATCAATTCTATAATCGTCCACGAGTATAAATTTTATCTTTTTATTTTTGATTATTTTTAAAACTTTATCAGCATCTTCTTTTGCATTAAAAATTTTCTCACCCAAGTTAATTATTTTCAAATTTTTTACAAATTTAGTCTTAATATTATTATCGATAACAAAAGTTGTTTTATATTTTTTTTGTTCAAAATATTGACCTAAAATTTTACATCTATTGATGTGTCCAAGTCCAGTTTTTTTATTAAAATTTGTTCTTACAATTATTTCTTTCATTTAGATTAAAATAAATTTAATTATCTTTACTTTTGTAAATTATTTGCGCTAGATTGAAATCTTCTTCAGTATTGATATCAACAGAGGAAAGTTGTTTAAGAATATAAAAAGAATTATTTATTTCATTAAAACCATACTTTAAAAAATTTCTTGTTTTAAATATAAAAAAAGAACCAGCATCACTATAAAAAGTTTTTAACTCTTGTTCTTGTTTATCTTTATTTTGAGGCCATTTGTATTTTAATTTATTTTTTCTTATCTCAAAACTTTTTAAAGGATTAGAGGGCGTTTTTTTGATGGCAATTAAAAAATTACAGTTAGATTTCTTAAATTTATTGTAAGATTTAATTAAGTCCGAGGGTTTAAGCAAAATTGCGGTGGGATATAGAAAGATATTATTTGTCTTATTTTTTGAATCTGTTTTATTAAGAACATCTTTAACAACTTTCAAGATACCTATTTTATCACCACTCAACTTTTTTGACCTTAAGAATGGCACTTGAGCTCCACATTTTTTTGCAATCGAAGCAATTTTTCTACTATCTGTCGAAACAATTATTTTATCAAAAATTTTAGATTTGACTGCATGATTGATTGTTATTTCTATTAGAGATTTATTATTAATTTTTAAAATATTCTTACCCTTTAGCCTTTTACTACCACCTCTTGCAGCTATAATACAATTTGGTTTATTCAAGATTTTTATTTTCATTAGAATATATATTTTCTTTTAATCTTTAATTTTTTTAAGTCCTTATGAGTAAATGCTATTCCGGCATAAAAATTTTTGTGAGATTTTTTACCAATTATTTCTTCATAATAAACTGGATTTACTCCCCCTCCAGGTCTCACTTTCTTAAGATTATTTTTAGAAAATCTTTCTCCTTTTAATATTTTTTTTGATATATAAATCGATCTTCTAAACTTTCTATTTTGCATCTCTTCTTTAGACCTATAAAATTTTTCCCTACCTATTAGTTCATAAGCTAAATCTATATCTTTTCTATATTGCAATATTTCTCTACCTTTAATGGAAAAATCATAATCTAAACTCTTAGGATATTTCTTTAGTGCAATATGTTTTTCTATAATATCAGCTCCTGAGGCTATAGATAATTTAGCAATTATATTATCTTTAGAATGATCAGATAGTCCAACTCTACATTTAAATTTTTCTTTTAAAATAGTTATATTTTTTAAATTGAAGTCATAAATTTTTGAAGGATAATTGCTTACGCAATAAAGTAAAATTATTTCTTTAGCGCCATTTTTTTTTGCAATTTCATAACTTATTTCTATTTCTTTTAAATTTGCCATTCCTGTTGACATTATTATAGGCTTTTTTGTTTTTGCGATCCTTTTGATTAGCGGCAAATCTGTCATTTCAAATGATGAAATTTTGTACATTGGACACTTGAGTTTTTCTAAAAAATCGACTGCTGTTTCATCGAAAGGAGTACTAAAGCATAAAATTTTTTTTTTTTTACAATAATAAAATAATTCTTTATGCCATTTAAAAGGTGTTTGAGCCAAATTATAAATATCCCAGAGTGTATTTCCTTTCCAAATTCCTTTTTTAACTTTAAAATCGTTGTTACTACTTTTAAGCGTCATTGTTTCTGGAGAAAAAGTTTGAAATTTGACAGCATCTGCACCATATTTTTTTGCATCATCAATTAATTTTTTTGCAATTTTAATTGAACCGAAATGATTTGCTGAAATTTCTGCTATTAAAAAAGGTTTTTTTTTTAAGAAGTTCATCTTTTTATCATAATTTTTTTACTTTATTTTTATTAATCAAATTAATTATAGTTTTACCTACCTTTTCAATTTCGTCCAAAGCTAAATTAGGGTAAATTGGTATACTTAATGAGTTTTCGAAATACTGCTTTGCTCCAATTAAAAAATTTTCTTTTCTTTTATATATAGGTTGGTAATTATTCGGAATATAGTGTACTTGGACCCCAATCTTTTCTTCATGAAGTTTTTGAATAAAGTTATTTTTACTTATTTTTAGATTCTTGAAATTTAGATTTATTATGTACAGATGAAATGCTGATTTTTGATCTAAATTTTTGTTGGTGATGAGGTTAATCAATTTACAGCTTTCAAAAAGTTTATTATAAATTTTTGCTATAAAATTTCTTTTTTTAATAAATTTATTCAACTTTTTAAGTTGAGAAATTCCTAAAGCTGCTTGCATTTCATTCATACGGTAATTGAAACCAACATCAATTATATTGTAATACCAATTATTTTTTCCTTTAATATTTTTTTTAATCATTCCATGATTTCTTAATAACTTAGATTTCAAATATATCTTTTTATTATTTGTAACTAACATACCGCCTTCTCCTGTTGTGATTGATTTTACAGGATGAAAAGAAAAAGTTGACACGTCAGAGTATTTACATTTGCCTACATTTTCCTTTTTACTTATAGAATATTTACCGCCTAAAGAATGGCAGCAGTCTTCGACTAAAAAACATTTATATCTTTTTTTTAAATTATAGAATTTTCTAAAATTATTTGGTGAACCTCCGTTATGCATTACACAAAATGCTTTAATTTTTTTGATTTTATAATTTCTTATACAATTAATTAATGTTTCTGGCGTCATTTGACCTGTTAAAGGATCTACATCTGCAAAGTATATCTTTGCTCCTATTTGATTACACATATTTGCTGCGGCAATGAAATTAATCGAGGGTAAAATTATATTATCATTTTTTTTTAAACCAATTCCATAAAAAGCCATATGTAACGCTGCAGTGCCACTGTTACATGCTAATGCAAACTTTGATCCAGTGTAGTCACTAAAATTATTTTCAAATTTTTTTACTTCCGGACCAGTAGTTAAATATCTGGAAAGCATTGATTTTTTAACGGAACTGATATCCTTAGAATCTATAGTTTGAGAGCCATACCGAATGTATTTCATTGTCATAAAATAACTTTATATATTATTTTGTTCAAAAAATGAACATTTTACTGTACAATTTTTGAACATTATGGTAACAAAAGATATGCAATTAAATAAGGACGAATTTGATTTACTAAGAAAAATCGATAATAAAAACCAATATTCCCAAAGGCAACTTGCTAAAAACCTAGGATTTAGCTTGGGTAAGCTAAACTATTGCTTAAAAGGATTGGTAGATAAAGGTTTTGTAAAATTAAATAATTTTAAAAATAACAAGAATAAACTTAATTATGTTTATTTACTCACTCCTAAAGGTTTAACGCATAAAATTTCCCAAACTATTAATTTTATGAATATGAAAATGCAAGAATATGATGAATTAAAAAAAGAGGCTGAATTACTTTTAAAAAAAAAGATAAAAAAAAAATCAAAAAAAATAAAAAAAAATAATTAGTAAATTAGCTAATTACAAAATGTTAAATTTAAATTTAATAAGCTTAGTAAATAATAGAGTTTTAAATAAAGACTTGAGATTAAGTTTGTTTATCGCCCTCTGTATGATCATTATTGCGTCTTTATTAGAAGTAATTTCCATAGGTTCATTTCTTCCATTTGTCGAAATTTTATTGAATGGGAAAGAGGGATTTATAAACAATAAAGTAATTGATCAAAATACTTTCATCAAAAATTACTTAATAAGGACTTCAGAAAAAGAAATTATAAATCTAGGAATAATTTTTTTCTGCAGTATCGTTGTTTTCAAGAACGTGTTAGTTTTTTCCTTTTTCTATTATCGCGAGCATATATTTTTTAAGCTGCAAACTAGTTTAATAAATAGATTATTTAAAAACATTCTTTTAAAAAATTTTGAAAATTTTTACAAAAAAAACTCATCTGTTTATTACAACCTGTTAATTAGAGAAGCAGGACAAACCTCACATACAATTAATATTCTTCTACACTTATTAAATGAATTTGTAGTTTTGATATTTGTAGTTTCATTTCTTCTGATTATAGAACCATTTGTAACCTTATTATTGATTTTAATTTTTTTTTTACTCTCATTCCCAGTTTATTTTTTTACTAAAGAAAAAATTAAATCAATGTCCGTAGAAAGAATAAAAAAGGATCAAAACATGGTACAAAATATTAATGAGTCTTTTTCATTATTTAAATATTTAAAGGTAAATTTCCTTGAAAAAATTTTTTTAAAGTTATTTGACAATAATATATTCAGATCATTTTATTTAAAAAAAAACATAAATATTTTACAGTTTTTTCCGAGATTTTATTTAGAAGCTATAACTATTATTATATTTTCAGGAATACTACTATTTATAAATTATAACAGGAATTCTTTAATTGAAATTTTGCCAATAATAGCAGTTTTTAGTTTTGCAGGCTTAAGGCTACTTCCTTTAATAAAATCTTTTGTTTTAGGTTTGCAAGAGGTAAAAAAGGGATCACCTTCAATAAGAACTGTATGTGATGAGTTAATCAAAGAAAAATTTTGTAACGTTGAATTTAATGATAAAAGTTTTAAAAAAATACAGGTTAAAAATTTAAGTTTTAATTATTCTAAAAATATAAAATTAATAAATGACTTTAATATTGAGATTGAAGCAGGAGATAAAATTTTAGTTAAAGGAGTATCTGGGTCTGGTAAAACTACTTTAATGGACGTTTTAATAGGTATAAAAAATTATCAAAAAGGAAACATTTTATTAGATGAGCAACCTTTAAATGATAGTTTATTTAAAGCTGTAAGGACTTCATATATTCCACAACAAAGTTATTTAATAGATGATTCAATTAAAAAAAATATCATTTTTCCAATTAAAAATTTTAATGAGGAAACTTACAATAAAATAATAAAAGTAGTAGAATTAGATAAATTAATAAAAGAACTTCCTTATAAAGATGAGACAAATCTCGGTGAAAATGGTTTGAAAATTTCCGGGGGTCAAAAACAAAGAATTATTATTGCTCGTTCATTAATAATTCAGCCTAAAATTCTTATTTTTGATGAAGCAACAAATGCATTAGACGTTGATGCTGAGAACTCAATAATAAATAATATTATTAGTAACTTTAAAAAAATGACAATATTTATAATTTCACACCGTAAATTAGAAGAAAAATTATTTAGTAAAACAATAAAAGTTGGAGGCACAATTTAAATGTTTAATAACAAAACTATTTTAATCACTGGCGGAACAGGTTCTTTTGGACAAGCTTTCATAAAAGGAGTCTATTTAAAATACAAGCCAAAAAAAGTGATTGTTTATTCTAGAGATGAGTTTAAGCAACATAATTTATCGAAAATATTCAAAAAACCGAGTTACAAAGGGATTAGATTTTTTATTGGAGATGTGAGAGATAAAGGTAGACTTTCGTCTGCATTAAAAAATGTTGACTATGTAATACACGCTGCTGCACTAAAACATGTTCCAATTGCTGAGTATAATCCTCAGGAGTGTATTAAAACAAATATAGTAGGCGCGCAAAACCTAATTGATTCCTGCATTGAAAATAATGTAAAAAAAGTGATCGCACTATCAACTGACAAAGCAGCAAGCCCAATAAATCTATATGGTGCAACAAAATTAGTTTCAGATAAACTATTCACTTCTTCAAATACTTTATCGGCTCACACAAATACCATTTTTTCAGTTGTGAGATACGGAAATGTTTTAAATTCTCGCGGGTCTGTAATTCCTTTCTTTAAGGATCTGGCAAAAAAAAATAAACAAATTCCTCTAACCGATATCAATATGACTAGATTTTTTATCTCAATTGAGGAAGCTGTAAATTTTATTTTTAATTGTTTTTCTAGAATGCAGGGAGGTGAAATCTTTATCCCAAAACTTCCTACAATAAAAATAGTTGATATTGCCAACTGTCTTAAAGGAAAAAACAAAATAAAAATAGTTGGCCCTAGACCTGGTGAGAAACTTCATGAAGTTTTATGTACGAGAGATGACTCAAATTATACTTATGAAAATAAATATTCATATATAATTGTACCATCTATTGAACTTCCAGAACGTAACATCAAGCCAAAAAAATTAAAAGGATTTAAAAAAGTAAAAAGAGGTTTTGAATATAGTTCTTTAACAAACATAAATTATTTAAGCAAAAATAAAATAATTAGTTTGATTAAAAAAGCATAAGAATTACTTAAAATGACAAAAAAAAATTTAGCAATTTATAAAAATAATCTTTCTAAAAATCCTAATAAAAATTTGTATCTAGACTATTCTTTTTATCTAAATTTGGGAAAAATTAGTGACGATTTTAATGAGAAATTCAATATTGTTAAACATTACTCAAATTCAGCTACAAGTATAAGTTATCATGAAGAAAAATGTGAAAAAATATTTCAAATTTTGATAAAAGATTTAGCCTTAGAGTTTAATAGTATACATAATATTAAATTTAATGATAAATCAATTAATATAATTTTCGCTCACTGGTTAAAAAGATTTATAAAAATTTGTTACGATAGATATCACCTCTTGAAATCTGCATTTAAAAATAACAGACTTAAAAAATTAAAATTAATTGATACAGGGGACTTTGGTTTTTGTACAAAAGAAACAAGCGGTATAATTTTTGCATCTCTAGATAGTTATTGGAATTACACTTTAATTTCCAAAATGATAAATTTTTTTTCTATGGGCAATTATAGTACCACCAAAATACTTAGAAATAGAGTAAATAATATCGATTTTGTAATGAATAAATATGTAAACAAAAAAAGTAATAATTATAAATTATGGATTAAGAATTCATTAAACTATTTAAATTTTTTAAGGAATAAGGATGACGCTGTGTTCCATTTATCATATTTTCCTTTTTTAAAAGAGAAAGAGATGGAGATAAGATTAAAACAAATACCTTCATACTGGGACTTTAGCTATGAAATTAAATCAAAGTACAATATAGAAAAAAGAAAAGAAATTAATCTAAGGAACAATAACCTCATAAATTTAGAAAATTTTATTAGAATGATGATTCCACTATCACTGCCAATTTCATTAATAGAGGATTTTGAAAATCTGATAAAATTAAGCGATAATTTTCCTCAAAATCCAAAATTTATTTTTTCCAGCGTATCATTTGATATGAATGATTTATTTAAAGTATACTCAGCCACAAAAGCAAAAAACGGAACAAAAATTATTGCAGGGCAACACGGAAATGGTTCGTTTTCTTTCCCTGACTCAAAATATATTCCCGAGTATAATTTTTCAGACTATTATTTAACTTGGGGAAATAAAGATAAAAAATTTTTTTTTCCTTTATTTAATTATAAAGTTTTGTCAAAAAAAAAATCAAAAATAGGAAAAAATCTAATTATATTTTCACGATCACTCGGTTTTTCATACAATCTATTTGATAGACAAAAAGAAAACATACAAACATTAAAAACTATTAAAAATTTAAATAAAAAACTTCCAAAAAAAATCTTAGAACAAACGAAAATTAAAATACACAATTTTTCAATTGAGAAATCGCATATCAATTTAAAAAAAATTTATGAGAAAATAAAAATTCAAAAAATCCGCAATATAGATTTTAATCAATCTTCAAAAAATGCTAAAATTATATTGTTTTTATATAATTCAACTGGAATTTTAGAATGTCTGGCACTCAATATTCCATTTATTTGTTATTGGCCTGATACAAAAAAACAAATTAACCCCTTACTATCTAAAAAATTCGATATTTTGAAAAAGGCTAAAATTTATTTTGATAAAGAAGACAATCTTATAAAGCATATTAATAACTCTTGGAATAAAGTAGAAGAATGGTGGAATGATCCATTCACACAGCAAAGCATTGACTTATTTAATAAGGATTTAAATTTTAAACCGAAAAACGAAGAATTAAAAAAGTTTTCTACATTTCTTTCTAATATTAAAAATCTTATTTTAAAAAATAAGAATAAACTTATCGAAGAATAAAAATATGAAAGTAGTAATTTTATGTGGGGGAAAAGGAACAAGACTGGGTTTGGATACAAAGCTCGTTCCAAAACCAATGGTAAAAATTAATGATCATCCTATAATTTTACATATAATTAATTATTATATTAAATTTGGTTATAAAGATTTTATTTTAGCACTAGGGCACAAGGGAAATGTTATTAAAAGTTATTTTAATAAAAAAAAATTAAATTTTAATTTAAAATGTGTAGATACGGGTTTGACCACACTGACCGGCACTAGAATTAAAAAATTAAAGAAATATTTAAAAAAAGATGAAAATTTTATGCTAACTTATGGTGATGGCTTAACAAATCAAAATCTAAATCAATTAGAAAAATTTCATTTAAATAATAATAAAATTGCAACAATGACAATTGTAAGACCACCAGTAAGATTCGGGGAAGTAAAGATAAAAAAAAATCTTGTTATGAACTTTGAAGAGAAGCCTCAAACAAAAAAAGGGTGGATCAATGGAGGTTTTTTTATATTAAATAAGAAGATATTTAATTATTTTTCAAACAAAAATGAAATGTTTGAAAAATCTCCTATTAAAAAACTTACTAAAAATAAACAACTAATAGGGTTTAAACACTTCAACTTTTGGCATTGTATGGACACTCCGAGAGATAAAGAATACTTACAAAAATTAATAAAAACAAAAAAGGCACCATGGTTAAAATAATTTATATGGTAAATATATAAAATAACTATTTATGAATAAAAAATTTTGGAAGAATAAAAAAGTTTTAATTACAGGTCATACTGGATTTAAAGGTAGTTGGTTAACACTAATTTTGAGTGAGTTAGGTGCAAAGATATTTGGATATGCATTAAATCCAATTTCTAAACCTAATTTTTTTGATGATTTAAATTTATCGAAATATCTTGAGAAAGATTTTAGACAAAATATTTTAAATGAAAAAAAATTAAATGATGTTATGTCTCAAGTAAAACCAAATATTGTTTTTCATATGGCTGCACAATCAAGTGTTCTAGTTAGTTATCAAAAACCAATGAAAACAATTTATGAAAATGTTATTGGCACGCTAAATGTATTAGAGGCTATAAAAAAATGTTCAAGTGTGAAATCTGCTATAATAGTAACTACAGATAAAGTCTATTTAAACCTCGAGTCTAAAAATAAATTTAAAGAGAGTGACAATCTTGGAGGGTTGGATATTTATAGTGGAAGTAAAGCAGCTAGCGAAGTACTTACAAATAGCTTTTTCAATTCTTTTATGAAGAATAAAAATTTAAATCTTGCAACTGTTAGATCAGGTAATTGTATTGGTGGTGGAGACTGGACTAAAGATAGAATCATAAAAGATTGTGCAGAGTCTTTCATTTTCAATAAAAATATTAATATTAGAAGTCCAAAAGCCTCAAGACCATGGCAACATGTAATAGAACCATTATTTGGATATTTAAAATTATCTGAAAAATTATTTTCTAGGAAACAATTTTCTGGCTCCTGGAATTTCGGACCAAATACTCAAAATAATATCAATGTTTTAAGTGTGGCAAAATTAGGAAAAAAAATATTGAACTCAAAATCAAAAATTATTTTGACAAAAAAAAACTTTCATGAGGCAGAACATTTGTCTTTAGATAGCTCAAAAGCCTTAAATAGACTAAATTGGAAAACAAGGCTTAAATCTAAAGACGCAATCAAAATGGCTTTTGATTGGTACAGTTTTTTTTACAAAAATAGACGAAAGGACAAGTTAAAAATTATAAATTACACAATTAATCAGATTAAAGAATATAAAAGAAAATTTGAAAAATTTTTATGAAAAAAGTAAGACTTTTTAAACCCTCAGTTGGACCAGAAGAGCTTAAAAATATTAAAAAAGTTTTTAAAAAAAATTGGCTAGGTTATGGACCTATGGTCAAAGAATTTGAGTCAAAGTTTGCTAAATTTATAGGTACTAAATACGCAGTTGGAGTAAATTCAGGCACAGCGGCGTTACATTTATCTCTATTATGTAACAATTTTAAAAAAGGAAAAAAGGTTCTAGTTCCCTCAATAACATTTAGCGCTTCTGCAGCGGCAGTTCTGTATTGTGGTCTGGTCCCAGTGTTTGTTGACGTTAGAAAAAGTGATCTAACTATGGATTTTGAGGATCTTAAAAAAAAATTTACAAAAGATTGTGTAGCTGTGATTTGTGTACATATGGGAGGTCACCCTTGTCAAATGGAAAAAATTCAACCTTGGGCAAAGAAGAAGAAAATCTTTTTATTAGAAGATAGCGCCGAAAGTTGTGGAGGTGTTTATAAAAAAAAGAAGCTTGGCACATGGTCTGATATTTCATGTTTTAGTTTTGAGGAGAAAAAAATAATCACCACTGGTGATGGAGGAATGATTTGCTTAAATGACAAAAAAAAATATAAAAAAATCAAATCATTAAGCTTTCATGGATGGAATATTGATCCCTGGGAAAGATATAAAATTAATTTTAATAAAAAAAAAAAATTTACGAATCACTGGGCATATGAGATTGAAAATTTAGGATATAAATATAATATGAATGATTTTATGGCGTCAGTTGGGCTAGTTCAATTGAAAAAAATCAATAAACTAAATAATAAAAGAAATTTAATTTTAAAAAAATATCTAAAAGGAATCAAAAACTTGAAATCTATAACTCCAACATATCCATATTTTCTTCAAAAAGGATCTTACTGGTTATTTTCTATAAACACAGATTACAGAGATAAATTAATTGAATATTTAAAAAGTAAAAATATTAGCACCGCTGTACATTTTGTACCTCTTCCTCTAAATAAGCTTTATAGGAAATATTCAAATAACAAAACTAAAAATGCATTTCAAATATGGAAAAAAATTGTGTCTCTTCCTTTTTTTCCAGACTTACAAGATAAGGAAATCAATCATGTTATAAAATGTTTAAAAGATTTTGATGAACAACAAATCCAAAGATTATAAATGAAAAATATAAAATTAGCCGCAGATACTATTAATAATAATGATTATAAAATAATGATCGACTTCTTGAAAAAAAGAAAATATCTAAATCAATCAAAAGTTACAGAAAAATTTCAAAATAATTTTTCAAAGTATTTGAAATTAAATCATTCAATTTTTGTTAATTCTGGTTCATCAGCTAATTTATTAATTGCTCAAACTTTAATTGAAGGAAAATTTTTAAAAAACAAAATAGCGATTTTGCCAGCTGTATCATGGTCCACAACTGTAAGCCCATATTTGCAACTCGGCTACAAAGTTATATTATGTGATTGTGATAAAAACAATTTGGGACTATCAATAAAAAGTTTAGAAAGTATTTGCAAAAAATTTAATCCTGGCGTAGTAGTTGTTGTTAATGTTTTAGGCCATAGCAATGACTTTCAAAACATATTGCGTTTGAAAAAAAAATATAATTTTGAATTAATCGAAGACAATTGCGAAAGTCTAGGAAGCAAGAAAGGAGATCGGTTCCTAGGTTCTCATGGACTGGCTGCATCTCATTCATTTTATTACGGCCATCACATTTCAACAATTGAGGGTGGCATGGCATCAACTAGAAATAATAAATTTTATAATATTGCCTTAGGAATAAGATCTCATGGATGGTCAAGAGATATGGAAAAAAGATACAAAAATAAATTAGAAAAAAAATTTAAAATTGATGAGTTTAAATCTTTATATGCCTTTTATTATTCTGGACTAAATGTAAGATCTACTGACTTCAACGCGAATATTGGGATAAATCAACTTAAAAAAATAAATAAAATTTCAAATACTAGACATAATAATTTTAAATATTACAAACAAAAACTTAAAAGTTTTTGGTGTCAAAAAAGTGATTTAAATAAAATTTCAAGCTTTGGATACGCAACTTTTGTTAAAAATAGAACTGAAACATATAAGTTTCTTAAAAAAAATAAAATTCAATCGCGGCCTTTAATTTGTGGCAATATGGGTGATCAGCCTTTTATTAAAAAAAAATATTTAAATAATGTCAGTCTTAAAAATGCTAAATTTGTTGATAAATATGGACTGTACCTTCCAAATCACGCCAACCTATCAATAAACGATATCAACTATATTACAGAAAAATTTTTAAGTATCGCAATACCAATACACCTTGATTAATGCTTATTTCAATTTGTATACCAACTTATAATAGACCAGAACATCTTAAAAATTGTCTATCGTCACTAGCATGCCAGACAAAAAAAAATTTTGAAGTATGTGTTTCAGATAATAACTCAACAACTAATATTAGTAGGATTATTAATCAATTTAACACTAGAATAAAGATAAGATTTAGAAAAAATAAAAAGAATTTAGGCTTTGCTATAAACTTGTTGAATGTATCAAAAATGGCAAAAGGTAAATTTATTTGGTTTCTAGGGGATGACGATCTATTGGTTCCTGATGCCATAGAGCAGCTTACAAAAAGAATAAAAAAAAATAACAAAGTTGAATTTTTCTGGATTAATTCCTATGATTTAAATTATTCACACATAAAGAAATTTCCATCACCTTTTGATACTAAAAATTTACCAAAAAAAATGATATCTCATTCAAAATTAAAGCAGGATGAAAAATTATTTTTTTTCGATTTAATTGATAAAAGAATATCTTTTGACTACCTTTTAGGAATTTATCTTTGTGCGTTTAGAACAGATAAATGGAATAAAAATTTACATGTAATAAATAAAAGTCTTATCAAAGATAAAAAACCATGGTCAAATTTTGAGAATACGTGTTTTTTTATAAAAATTTTTTGTGAAGCATTTAATAATTCAAAAGCTTATTTTTGCGCCAAACCTTTAAGTGTAAATTTAATAGGTGTCAGAGAATGGAGTCATTTATACCCACTTATTGAAATTGTAAGGATACCGGAAGCAATTGACTATTATAGAAGTAAAGGATTAAATTATTATCAATATTGGATAAATAAAAATTACGCCTTAAGAAATTTCTTCAATTATTTTGTAAAAATAATATTAAATGGAGATAAAATGGGATTAAATTATATCAACTTTAGAAAACATTTTATCATGAATTTAGTGTACCCATATTCTTGGCTTTCAATAGTTTTCTTTTTCAAGAGAAAGATAATAAATTTATTCAAAGCAATTTAAAAATGATTGAAGATGTAAAAATAACTCAATTAAAAACTATTTCGGATGAAAGAGGAAAAGTAATGCATATGCTTCGAAATGATAGTAAGGTTTTTAAGTCTTTTGGAGAAATATATTTTTCTACAATCTACAAAAATGCTATTAAAGCATGGCATCTTCATAAAAAATCTACGTTAAATTATTCATGTATTAAGGGAAAGGTAAAGTTAGTTTTATTCGATAGAAGAGAGAAAAGTAAAACATTTAATAAATTACATGAATTTATCCTTACTCCAGAAAAGCATACTTTAGTAACTATCCCTCCAAATATTTGGAATGGTTTTAAGGGGCTGGATGACTCGGAGTCCATAATAGCTAACTGCTTAGACTTTCCTCACGATGAAAAAGAAATGGTAAGAACAAGCCCCAATGATAAAAAGTTTAATTACAATTGGTAAAATATGTTAAAAAAAACAGCAGTGATTTTATGTGGTGGCAAGGGTTCTAGATTAGGTTCATTAGGAAAAAAAATACCTAAAACTTTAGTAAAAATTCACTCTAAACCAATTCTGTGGTATGTTTTAAATGAATTAGCAAAAAATTCATTTAACCATTTTATTTTACCATTAGGATATAAAGGTTATTTAATTTCTAAGTATATAAAATCGAACAAAGATTTTAAGAAATTCGATATTGAATTAATTAATACAGGAGAAAATAAAAAGATTTCTCAAAGAATTGAAAAAATTAAAAAAAGAATTCAATCAAAGCATTTTATTATTTTAAATGGTGATGCAATATTTGAGATTAATCTTAAAAAAATATATTCGCATCATTGTAAAAAAAATTTTGATATAACTTTATTAGGATGCTCTGCACCTCTTAGTTACGGGGTGGTAGGAAAAATAAAAAATAAAATAGTAAGTTTTGAGAGAGAAATCGAATTTGATTCAGTAAATTCAATTTCAAGGACAAATTTCGTAGGGCATATTTTTTCAGGTATTTCAATAATCAAAACAGAGAGACTATTACAGAATTTTTCATCCAAAATGGATTTTGAAAGAGAGTTTTATCCAAGAATTATAAAAAAATTTAAGTCAAACTTTTTTAAAATTAAAAGTTTTTGGGCATCAGTTGATAATCAAAAAGATATTGATATTTTAAATAAAAAGTCCTCAAACAAATTTAAAAAGTTAAGGAACATCAACAAGAATCTTTTAAAACTACAAAAAATTTTGAGGGAAATATAATAATAAATTTATTAGGAGGTGTTAATCTGAAAATTCTTATAACAGGTACGTCAGGATTGATAGGGGGCAGATTAAAAGAATTTTTAAAAAGCAAAAAATATTTAGTAAGAGAAATTTCAAGAAAAGATTTTGCAAAGGCTGACTTAAAAAGAATTTTAAAAGATATAGATATAGTAATTAATTGTATCGGTGTAGATATTAATAATTCTAAAAATTTTAAAAAAACAATAAAAGCAAATTTTGATATTCCCACAAAATTATTTGAAATATCTAACCTCGTTAAAGTGAAATACTTTGTTTTTTTATCATCTTTTCATGTATACAAGCAAATACCTTATAGAAATATTAATGAAAACTCTAAAATTGAAATCACAAATAACTACAATAAATCAAAAATATTGTGTGAAAAAAGTCTGAAAAAAAAAATCAAGAATACAAAATTAATTATTATTCGATCCTGTAACTTATTTGGCTTTCCACTTAATAATTCTCAAAATTGCTGGAAACTTTTAATTAATAGTTTAATTAAAAAACTCTCAAAAAATCGTAACTTTGAAGTAAAATCAAACATTGATCAATCAAGAACGTATTCTAGTGTAAAAAGTTTTTGCATTTTTATGGGTGCTTTAATTTTGAAAATAAAAAAAATAAATTTTAAAAACAAATATTTCGTAATTAATTATACCTCTAATTATAACCTTAAAATATCCCAAGTTATAAAAATAGTTCTCAAATATTTTAAAAATAAAAAAAAGAAAATCAAATATAAATTTCCTAATTTTATAGAAAAACCTGTTATTTATAATTTCAAAAGTTTAAAGCAAAAAAAATTTAAAACTTTAACAGATAAATATTTTCATTATGAAATTAAAAGAGTCAAAAAATTAGCTAGGTAATATGAAAGTTTTTTTTTCAGTCATAATTCCAACGTATAACCAGGGAAATCTTTTATCGAAGTGCATAAAGTCAGTTTTAAATCAAACTTATAAAAATTATGAAATAATAATTATTGATAATAATTCAACTGACAATACGAGGAGTATTATCAAAAAATATAAAAAAAAAATTGTTTATAAAAAAATTAAGAATTATGGTGTCATTGCTAAGTCAAGAAATTTAGGTATAAAAATTGCTAAGGGTAATTGGATATCTTTTCTAGACTCTGATGATAGCTGGACAAGAGATAAGCTTGAAAAAACTTACTATGCAATTAAAAATAATAAATTTGATGTTGTATGTAATAGTGAGTGGATAATTTCTAAAAATAAAACTAAAGTTTGGGCTTATGGACCTTCTCAAAATGATTTATATTTAAAAATGTTAAAATATGGTAATATTTTATCTACATCTGCTTCATCTGTTAAAAAAAAATTTTTGAAAAAAGAAAAAATTATGTTTAATCAAAATAAAAAATTTGTAACTTCTGAGGATTATGACTTCTTTTTAAATATCGCTCAAAGAGGCGGTAAGTTTTATTTTATTTTAAAACCCCTGGGTTATCATTTGTTTCATTCAAAAAGTTCCTCTTTTAAAATCAATAGACATAAAAGATCTATAAATGAAGTTTTAAAGTATCATATATTTAATGTTCAAAATAAAATAATAGATAAAAAAAATTTTTTTATTATTTGTAATTCTAATTTGAAATTTAAGTATAAATTATCTGAATTTCTTAATAAAAATAATAAACTCAAAAGAATTTTGACCTTGTTAAAAAAAATTTATAATAATCCACTTAATTTTGTAAAATTTAGTTTTATTCTAGTTTACAGAAAATTGAGAAACACATTCGTTTATTTTATAAATTAAGGGCGTGTAGTTCAGTGGTAGAACGCTTCGTTGACATCGAAGAGGTCATAAGTTCAATTCTTATCACGCCCACCATTTGAATTCTGATTATTAAAACATTATATTAATGTCATACTTATTTAATCTATTTAACTTCAGCCCGTAATTTAAGCGAATAATCAACTATTTACATACTAATTTAAACATACTATAAAGCTTTGCCTGGTGATTATTGCGAAGGGGTCACACCCGATCCCATTCCGAACTCGGAAGTTAAGTCCTTCAGCGCCGATGGTACTTTGTCTTAAGATATGGGAGAGAAGGACGCTGCCAGGCTG
>MDTE01072349.1_pt1 | contig 17519 bp, 16 predicted proteins | sample 811231 | NCBI WGS metagenome assembly MDTE01 (sample SAMN05326651, study PRJNA326480) | marine metagenome | isolation source: seawater | place: Indian Ocean: Red Sea | collected 2010
GTAGAGCCGTGGGATCCTCCAGTTGAATAGCATTGTTGATGGCTTCTCGCGCTTTCTTTACTTCCATAGTCTTTCTTTTCCTCTCTCGGTAATCTTTTCTCTCCTCCTCCAATGTCTTTCTCATTTCCGGATCATCATACATTTTCTTTCCCTCTTCCTTCGCCCACTTCTTACATGTAAACACCGTCTTGTTAGCTTCTAGAGAACACCACCCATCTATCATATCAAATATATCTAGCGCTGGAGCACGCCACTGCAGTTCTGTCGACGGCTCTTTGCCTTGTGCGATAGCTGCTGCGTTAGCGTTAATATGTTCGCCCGTCTGCACACACATATCGAGTTCTGTCTTTTTTTCACCTACGCAATAGTATTTATACATCTCCGGCATGCTCTGTATCCAGAATTCTTCATCACTCAACTCCTTCAGCTTCTGTTTCGCTTCCTCTAGTTCACTAGGTGTTACGTACATGGGATTGGCTTGCTCTGCAAGGTTGATCGCTTCTTCTAGAGCAAAGATGTCATCAGCTTTAACAGCATCGTAGAAGGCTTTCTTTTTCTCTACGTCTTCTTCATTTACAATATCGTCTTCTTCATTTACAATATCGTCTTCTACATCTATACCTCTCATTCCTTCCAACACATAATCAGAAAATGATTTGTTGTTAATTGGAGCCAATATTATTATAAAACTTGCTAAAGATAAACATATTATAAAAATATTATTATTTATAAATTCATACATAGTATTCATAATATATATTATCTAATAATATTTTTCAAATAGTTTTAAAAAAATATATTCGAACTCCGGATTAGAACATCTATAATGTATATCATTTTTTTCCTTTAAAAAATCTACAAGCCATGGTTTAAAATCCATTATATTTTCTGGATTTTCTTTTACTTTATTTTTATCTGCAAATTCTCTAACGTTTTCAAGTAACTTAGACTTAGCATGCAAATTTATATATGAATTATTAGTTATTCTTATTTTTTTCTTGTTTAAAATCTCTCCAATGATAACATCATCATATATTCTATGCCCTTTGTAGATGTCTTTCACACCATCTTTGAAATGTACGCAAAATTTTTCTATGACATCTATTGAATATACCGCTCCGCAACCAGAAGGAAAGGGTGTACCAAGACAGTTCTCTAATTGAGCGAACACTAAATCTGTTGTCTTTACTTCTTGTAACTTATCTAGCAAGGCTGGGATATTATAAAAACTTGATAAGTTTGTTCTTAAAACATGAGTGCAACCTTTTTTGTTTTCTATTATATATTTAAAAAAAGCTACAGTTTTTCTTATTATATTTTTTTTACTTTCTGTACCAGGAACTATGAAATCATAACCATCTATAGTAATCTTATCTACTTCTGGTGAACTATACAGAAAATAAAATTCAACATCATTTAGTTTACTATTCTTCTCTACTATTTTTAACCAATGTTTTTTGAAATCATCGCAAGGTTTTTTTCTAGTGTTGACACCTCTAGTCGCTATAATACCACACACTAGTTTAGGGTTTGTCATTTATAATTATATATATATATATTAATTATAAATTTAACGATGATTCATATGGTAAGGGTAGATTAGGTTTTTGTATATCATTCGTTTCAGTAGTTTCGCTAATTTCCGCCTTTTCTTCCAAATCACCTGTCACTAGGTCTGCGCCTACAGCACCAAAAATTGCGTTTGTAGGTATTCTACCTGCTTCTATTAACCCATTAATAATATTTTCCGCTCCATCTACTGTTGTTCCAGTTCCGCTTACTACATTGGCTTTACCCGTATCGTAATCGTAAACGGCATACATTCCTCCTCCTAATGCCTGAAACATGCCACCTAACATAGATGCTGCGCCACCTATCGATGTTAAACCTCCCGCACCCACATTGCTTACCGCATCCACTGTTGTTCCAACAGCACTGCGAAGTTTTGATGAATTATTATTATTATTATTATTATTATTATTATTATTATTATTATTATTATTATTATTCATATATGAACCAGCAGCAACATCCCAATAATCAGACGGTAGAGCAGGATCATCGCTTATTTCACATTCTGGATATGGCTTAACAACACTAGAACCAGGTTCCATGTATCCTGATACACTACGAGAATTTTTATCAATCAACATTTTTCCAGGTAAACAACTGCCGCAACTTGAAGCTTGATAACAATCCGTCGCTCCATCTTTACAGCTATGATTAATATGTTTGTAATAATAAGTACTACTCTCTACTGTATCTTGTGGAAGATCCATTACACCATTTTCAACATTTCCTGTGTAACCCATTGGAGAAACCGCATTTCCACATGGTTTAAATTCGCATTTTGCCGTATCGCAAATTTCATATGTCAGTTGAACTTCTTTCCATCTTATTTGTTTTGTTTTATCTCCTTTACTTGTCATCTCACTTATTAATTCAATATTCATATTTACAGAGGTGGCTATAAATTCTTGTTCTATACGATAAAATCCGTCATAATCTTCAGTACCTTTTATAGGTACAACCTTTAATGAATTTGTACCATTTATATTAAGATAATGTAAATCATCATCTAATTTATCATCCCCTATATTTACCATGGTAGATACAGTATATTTAATATCTTTTACAAGGGATAACTCTTTTCTTAATATAATATAACTACTACCTGTTAAATAACTACTGTTCTCGGTGTAAGAGGTATATTTATATTCTTTACTACTTGTGTCTACAACTGCATTAATTTCATTATCGGAACCATCACTAGAATCAAATACCCATCCATTAACATTGTTTGCATTTGTTAATTCTAACTGATTTCCAGATGCTGCAGGATCAGTAGAAGCCCATGTTTCAGGAAACCCACTTACAGAACTTCTGTTTTGATATCCTTCTTCTTTTATTTCATCTCTAAATGGAATAAATTTCATTACAAAATCTAATATAAGCGATAATATAAAAACAAACACTAACACATACCCCAATTTAATTAATTTTTCTTTTAAATTTTTTGTAATACTTAGGTTCATAATACTTTTATATTATATATAATTATTTTATTATCTATAATTCCTAAATTTTTACAAATTGTTTTTTAATTTTTCCATCTGATTGCTTAACCAATTTTAAATATCCTTTTATAATAGGCGCCTTTAGTTTTTTTTTAAGATAATCCTTAAAACTTTGATAATCATATACTTCTTTCGTATCCTTATTTAATGCAAATTTAACTTTTTTGCCATTTACAGATATGGTCATTTCAACAACATCTCCTATAACCTCTTCTTTATTTCCCTGTCCGACATCGTCGATCTGATCTTTTGAAAAATTAGGTTCCATTGTAAAATCATCTGTTACATCTCCGCCAAACGAAAAACAATCCAGTGCTTCCTTAGAATCAGGATCAGAATGAATACTGCAATCAATTGATGTTTCTTTAATTGCCTTTAAAATCCCCTTGTTTATTTCTTGTTTTATACCCGATATCTCTAAAAGGTGCTCGTCACTTGTTATTTGACGTTTATCAATCTTGCTGACATCAAATTTTCTTAACTCTGGAGAGATTTTTGATTTAATTTGTTCCTCAGACAATGTCATAACATATTGAAATACAGTTACATTTCTAAATTCTTCGGGTAATTTAAAATGACTACAAATCCTTCTTGCTCTACCAATAACCTGTGTTGTTCTTACGGGATGCCAATATGGTTCTGTAATATGAACGAACCTACAATTTTGCAAACTAATTCCTTCTGCTCCTGCAGCAGTTATCATAAATAGTTTTACAATCTCTCCCATGTTATTATTTACATTTATTGCCTTTAGTTGTTCTGATAATGTTTGTGGTAGTTCATCAAACGTACCATTAAAAATTTTACGTGCAAGTTCTTTTACTTCTGTATCTTCTTTACCTGTGTATAATACAAACTTTGGTTTATTCATATCTTCAGGCGATACATCTAATACCCAGCTGCCTCCATCTTTTTTCAATTTTAGTTCTGCCATTCCATTTGTTTCAAATACTAATTTAAGTATTTCAATACCTTCTAACGACCTAAAATTACTATATAACAAATGCAACCCTTGATGATTTTCCGTATCTAAAATATTTTCTAATATATTTAAAAATTTAGGACTGTAAGTAGCTAAACCTTCCTTCGTTAAGTAATTATCTCTATTCTCTTTTAAGAAATCCAAGGCTTCATCTATCCTTTTAGCATATGAATCATCCACTACTTGTTTCGCTACTTTTTCCATTTTTTGAGTGTCATCAGGTTCTACTGTTCCATCTTCTTGCTCTAAACGAGCTTGGGACGGAACTAAATCTATTGCTGCTTCCTCGTCTTCGGGAGTAACCTGTTCGAAACCTACATTATCATCTCGTAATTCATTCATATGCTCTTTATTATCTTTTGGTAATGGTCTTTTAAATTCACCGGGAAACACGAAATTACAGCATTGACGTGAAAATATTCGATAAGTCGATGAACTATCTTCGTACACTCCAGGACCACTCTTTTTTGATTTCTTTTTATCTTTGTCTCTTTCGTCGTTTCTTGCTAATTCATATTTTAACAACTGTTCATCACTCATAGGTATAAATATAGTTTTAATGTCAACATCTGCGTCAAATTTTGGCATTAACTCTTCTATATCTCCATAATAAGATGTCATACCCAATATTCTTCTTTGAAGCAGATCCATATTAATTAAGCTATTATCGCTATTTATAAATTTTGCTTTAAATTCATCGAAATTATCTGGAAGTAACTTTAATTCATCCATTTTAATAGCGTCCTTTTTAATAGTAATCTTATTTTGCTTTAATCCTTGCTCTAATATATGTAAAAAACCTTCGTCGTTTATTGAACCGCGTTGCTTGTATAAATCAAGATCAATCATTGTTTCATCAATATGTATACCTCGAGACTCATAGTTCTTTATTATTAATGATATGTATTCACTGTCTGATTGCATATCTCTAGAAATACTTTTCATTCCTTTATACTTACTACTATCAGCAACATTTATAAATCCATAAGGATTTTGGATAATCTGCAACATGTTTGTAGCTGGTTTATAATTCACGTAATCTACCATTTTAAAATTTCCATTTATTATTCGTTTCATTTCTTCTTCGTTTATTTTTCTACTTGTTGTTGTATCTAATGGAATATTCCAAACATTTATATATCCGCAAATTATATTAAAAATAATTGCAATCTCGTTTGGATAATTAATAATAGGAGTTCCTGTTAATAAAACTATCTTACAATTTTTGGCTTTTAATAATAAATCATATAGTTGATATGATAACGACGATGTATCCTTCAATTTACCTGATATTCTACTTATAAAATTGTGCACTTCATCTATAATTACTACTGAATCGCTGAATATATTACCTCCCTTTTTAAAACTTTCTAATTTAGATGCACGCAACCCATTATAATTTATAAACTGATATTTATAACCTATCATTTCATCTAATTGCTTATCTAAATTGATTTGTTCTTTTCTATTTAATGTTTCAAAATTAGATGGTTTTTTGATATTTACTAACCAAGCACCATTGTTTTCTTCTATATAATCTTTTGATATGGATAGCGTTTCATGTAATTGTTGTATTAACTGCTTATTTCCATCTACTTTTACGAATTCCCAATGCTGATTTCTTTTATATAATGGATCGCCACAATTCTTAAGCTCTTCTATATAATTCATCTTTAATGAAGCTGGGATCATCACTATTATACGTTTATCATTTTTTAAACCCTCGGCAATCCCTATGGATGAACATGTTTTTCCTGAACCTAAACCATGATACAATAACAATCCGCGATACGGTGTATACATATTTAAATAGTCACGAACTATATGTTGATGTGTTAGTAATTCAAACTTCTTATTTGGCGCCTTTTTCGCGGCACAGGACTCTTCTTGAGGAACTGGTGGTTCACTTCTTTTTGTTGCTATTTCTAAACGATATTTATCATATAGATCATTTATGAAATTTATAAATTTCTTGCGATTGTTTAAGTAATATTGTGATGCCATAATATTTACTCTTTTCATTGGTTCCGGTAATCCAGATAAATCTAATTTTTTTTCCTCAAAATCACCTTCTTTTTCTTCTTCAGCTACTACGTTTAAATCGGGTACAGGTGTGCGACGTTCTACTAATCTACCTAATTCTGATATAGTATCTCTCTTTATACCTAATACTAATTTTTTTCCTTTTATTTTCTTTATCTTTTTAGGCTTTACCGTGACATCCTCCTCTCGTACTTCAGGATTTACGATTTTAAGTTTTTTAATTTTTCTAACAAGTTTGGTTTTATCTTTTGGTATTTCTTGTTTATCTTGTTTATCTTGTTTATCTTGTTTATCTAGTTCATTTTCATTGTTTTTTACTTTTCTAAACCCTTTTACCCTTTCCATTATTTCATCTCGATTTACATTTGATTGGTCTCTATTGTCTACTATATTTAATGTATTTATTTGCCCTAGCTTAAAAACTACTGGCTTAGGTGGTTCTGGAACGGGTTTTACTTGTAATTTTTGTATAAGTTTCTCTACCATATATATTTTAATACATTTTATATTTAAATCTTGTCTTAATTTCTAAATATCATTATATACTCTAATTTAAATAGAAAATAGCTTCCTTACATGCTTCCTGTTCTGCCTTTTTCTTTATCTTATGAATACCATCTCCCAATAAAATAAATATTACACCCGTTTCTTCTAATTCTTTATGAACGTCTTGAAATGATTTATATTGTGTTAATTTTTTTGCATTTTCACAAGAAACACTATGTATTTGTTGCCCCAAACATAAAAATACTCCCATATGATATCCATTCTCTTCAGATACTTCCGATATTTCCAAATAATGCGGAGTTGTTTTAAATTCCTTTTGAATAATTACCTGTAGTCTATTTTTATAATTATCATTTGTATTTAATAATTCAGTCCAATCCACATATTTTTCAAATATATTCTCTAAAAATATCTGACACATTTGAAACCCTGGACCTGTAATAAATAAATTTTCAAACCACTTGTCTTCATCTTTAACTACTATCTTATTATGGTCTAAAAATACCGCTCCTAAAAAAGCTTCAAATAAACAACCCAGTTTTTTTAAATTGGTCCTAGTTTTTTTTTCTTCGGCATGCCTTGATATGATTAACCATTTGTTTAAATTCATTGAATAAGCTAGTTTCCCAATTGCTTCATTTTTTACCAATGCTATTTTTTTTTCCGTCATAAACCCTTCATTTTCTTTTGGAAATCTTCTATACAAATAATACTTTGTAAAACACTCCAGCATTCCATCCCCTATAAATTCTAATCTTTCATTCGATTTGGTTTTTAATGCCATGCATCCATCAGGTCTTGGCATTATAGTAATATTTTGACTTTCATTTTCGATCATAGGTCGTTTCGTATAAGATGTGTGGACGAATGCCCTCTCATATAATTTAAAATTATTTACTATACCCGGCAAACCATAGTTTTTCAATATCGTTTCTACGTCCTTTTGAGTTATTTGTTTATTATTTGGATTATACGGATTGAAAACTAGACCAACATCGGTTTTAATGATATCATCGTCTTGCAGTAAAGTTTTTTCGATATCCGTGTTCATATATTATATCGTATTATCATAACATTAAATGGTTTAAATAATATATATAAAATTGAATGTAAAAATAATTTTATATAGATAATAAATGGTATCTATACCTAACCAACCTACTTTAAAAGAAAATCATCCGAATATTTATAAATTTTTAGAATCATACAATAGAGAACTAAATCATTATTTTAATAAATACCGCACTAATCTAAACTTTCTAATCGTTGAAGCTCGTATCGTTCACAACGAAAGAGATTTATGTTTTAATTCAGATCAAAGAGAAATATTATATGCCATAGAAGATTGTTTCGACATCGACGCGCTTTCACAATATAAAGAATCCGCATGGGGAAAATCATTATGTATAAACATGCGAGATGTACCACTAAATCCTCCATTTGAAAATATTATGCAAAAATATGAAAAACATTTTCTAGATAGATTAACACTAATAGATATTAATATAGAACAAAAAAAACAAAAACATATCGGAAAATTAAACCTTGATTCAGTTAAATCTATTCTTTTACTTCTTCCCGAAAGAATAAAAGATCTTAAAAAAAGAAAAAAACAAATATATAAAACAAATTTCGCATATAATGTATTTTATATCACTGGTTTACCAGGCGATATATTAAATAATATCTTTGGATATTTATCTGTTGTCAATTATGAAAAATCTAACAAACTTAGAAAAGACTATGAAAATATTAGAGCCGATATAAATACTGCTATGCTATTGTAATATTTTTCGTGTTTCTATACCAATGATTAGATTTTCTTTAAACTTTAATCCTATAATTTCTTCATCTTTATCTGCGGTTAATATTTCTTTTAAATGGTTATCACTATACCCTTTTTTACCAGTGCTAATATATGTATTATTTTTTGATGTAGTTAAAATAACTCCAAACCCCATATAATTATCCGTGTAAATATGTTGAACACTTTTTATTACTTCACCTTCTTCTAATTCTATTTCATTTACTAATTTTCCACCTTTACCACCATAATAACGATGTTTATTGTTGTCAAAAGCAAACATTATTCCATCTAAATATTGTCCAGCTCTTATAGCTATTTTTTTTAATTTTAATTTCTTTAATTCTGTATCTGAAATTTCATCATAGGATAATATAGGATCTATTTTTTTTTCCGATTTTTTTGAATTATTTGAATTATTTGAATTATTTGAATTATTACCCTTCTTTGCTTGTTGTACTGGTACAGGTACCTCATCCGGATAATTTAACATTACATCTCTTGTATATCTACTTCTTACTCCTTTAGTACCAATTATTTCTATGTATTTATTAACATCAACTTCAACTATTTCTACTTTCTTTCCAAACAAACATCGTTCTCCTTCAAGTATACCAGGTATCCCATAATTACTAGGAACATAGATTTTTTCAATATTATTTGAAAGTAATAATAAAGCTGGTACAAAACTACCAATACCAAAAATTAAATGTTTTGCACCCATTATTGTTTTATTATCTTTCTCTAAATTACCACCGGTCCATCTCACATTTTCCATTTTTTCCAAAGGTTTTAAACATGGATTTCTTGAATTTTCTGTTGATATCAGCACATTCTTATATGATGTTTCATTTAAAATATTTTTATAGAAAGATAAAGGCGGAGGTATGTATTTTGGATGAGGACAGTTTGAAAATATATCACCTGAACGCATGTGAATGATTAATGTTTCTTTGGAATACTCATATGGTTCTTCATCACATATTGTTAATATATTTTTCAATAATTCAACCGCTTTATCATGATTTTTTTTAAAACAATCCTTATATGCAGGTAACCATTTTTGGTAATAAAAATTATATCTATCCTTTATCTCTTTGTTACATGTCTTTTCATTTATTATAATTCTTCTATTTTTATAAAATGTTGAATATTTACTAAATTTATGTTTTATTTCTGGGTCAGGTAATAATATATTATACTTTTTATCCAATGCGATTAATATTGTATTGTATACTTGCATAATAGAATTTCCTAGCATACCTTGCCAACTATTTATAATTAATATAGGCATTATAAATAGTATATATTATTATATATTATTTATATCGCGTCTGTTGATGTCGCTGGTGTTATTGGCATACAACAATTTGTTATAAATAAATATATAACTACATTTGTTATTGCTCCTGATATAAAATTAAAAAATATATAAGTCGAACTAGATTTACCTGTATACGTATAACCTATAAAATAAGAAGACGTTGAAAAAAATATTAATTTTGCACATATATAATTTTTTTTGGGCCGATCCCTTACTTGCACAGTTAAATCATTTATTTCTGGAACAAATGTTATTTCCAATGGTTTAGTACAGTATACACATTTATATTCTTTATTTTTTTTACTCCATTCTACAAAACAACTATCACATATGATAGCACTGCATTTTTCATTATTACATTTATATTTTTTAGGATATTTAGCATAATTACAACAAATTTCACAATAAAAATCTCCATTTTCTATTTCTTCTTCTTGTTGTTCTATATCTAAAATAATTTCATTCTCTTCATGCATTGGATTAATTGTATTCATATTATTAAACTATATTTAATTTTAAATATAATTAAATAATTATTATTGTATTTAATTATGTTTACTCTTGTCATCGATTCTCGAGAAAAATATTTATACAAAGAATTAATGAATTTATATAATGAAAGTCCAATAAACAATAAAGATATATCTAGCTATATCACCACAAAATCTTTAGACATTGGTGATGCTATTATTATGGATAATAGTAATAATTATGTATTAATATTTGAAAGAAAAACAGTGCAAGACCTTATTTCTAGTATAAAAGATGGAAGATATTTAGAACAATCATATAGACTTCAAAATTATAATATACCTAATCACTGTATTACCTACATTATAGAAGGAACATTATATAATCCAAGGCAACCGCTATGTCAAAATACCGTAATATCATCCATATTTAGTCTTAATTATTCTAAACAATTTTCCACTCTTAGAACATTAAATATTAAAGAAACAGCTATTTATTTATTACAGTATTTAAAAAAAATAAATAAACAAAAAAATACTAACCTTTTTTATTCCAATACATCTTCTTTAGAAAATACAAATTATAGCGAAGTATTAAAAACTTGTAAAAAATCAAACATAACCACTTCTAATATTGGGGAAATTATGTTAATGCAAATACCCGGTGTTAGTAACAATTGTGCTCGAGCGATTATGAATAAATATAAAAATATTATATCTCTTATCGTCGAATTGCAGGATGATGAGAATTGTTTAGAAAATATATCTATCTTAAATGATAAATCTATATCACGAAAAATTAGTAAAACCGCTGTGGAAAATATTAAAACTTTTTTAATGCAATAATAATATATAAATATATTATAATGAATTTATTAGATCCTAATACATATAATTGTGGAGTTATCACAGTTTTTTTTGTAATACTACTAATGATTATGATAATGCTAATGAATAATAATTACAACATACTAAAAGATGTTAACGATAATGTTGTTGAAGGATTTACTGGATCAGAATCTGATAAAGTCGCTGATAAAATAAATACCGACACCAGCAATATTATAGATAATTTACACATAAGTAAATATAGAACAAATTATGAAGATATTATAAATAATATGAAAGTATGGACCGATGCTATGTTATTAAAATCAATTGTATCCGATGGAATAGATACTGATGCAAATCTTACTTCTGATAATCTTAAAAAAATCGCTCATATTAACCATTTGGAATCATTTAAAAAATCTTGTGATTTAGCACTAACTGTCCTAGATAATAACTAAGCTTTTTTTCTAGTATTTTCATCAAATACTCCCGAAGCAACTACTTCTCTACTATATTTAACTCCACCCCAATTTGTATCCATCGCATTTGGACTTTTCTTTTTACTTTTATGATGATTGTATACATCATCTAATGGTACTTCTAAACCTATATATTGATTATTTAAGTCCATCCCTGGATATTGATTTACATTAAACGGCTTATCATCTCTATGCGAATCGTATAATAAAGATTTTTCTACAGCATGAGGCTGAACGGAAAGGCGATCTAATTGCATCGAATCTAAGGATGATTCAATTACCCCTCTTTCTGTTATATCTCTACCACTTATGTTAACTTTCATGTCATTTTTTGGTTCTAAACCACCTTCTAAATTTAATGGACCTGGTCTAATTCGGTATTCATTATCACCTTGAGTATTATATGTATGTTGTAAAAATAATATTGGACATTTAATACCTTGTGACTGCTGCCATTGCATATATTCAATGTATTCTTCTAAATTATTAAATTTCATTGGGTTCACTCCAGGAACCTCGGCTTTTTTTGTATTCTTTAAGTATAATTCACTTCCTTTTTGAATTAAAATATTAGGACAATCGTCACGGATACTAAACGGTTCACTTAAAGTATTTCCGTAATTACAACTATACGTATATAATCCTAATAAAAATACTAATGTCAATAAAAATACTTTCAAATAACTATTCATTATATATATTACTATTAAAAATAAAAAATAATAATATATTATGAAAAAAAATACTAAACCTAAAAAAGAATGTTTCATTTGTTATAACGATAACAAAAAAGCAATTAAACCATTATCTAATTTTATTACTAAAAAAAAATGTAAATGCGATAATTATATTCATGAACGATGTTTAAAAAAATGGATTTCTATAAGAAAATGTTGCCCTATGTGTAATTCTAAAATAGATGAACCAGATGAACCAGAAAATACAGTTGCTCGGGATTTAACAGAAGAAACATATACAGGACATTATATAAGAACGAATTATATAATTGCAACCTTTTATAGAGATAATACCGGTAATCCTACAAATGATTCATTTATTACTACATATTGTCTAGCTATTGTATTTCAATTTAGCTATATAATAATTTCTTTAATTATGGGAATTTTATATATACTAAAATTTATATTTTAAATAGTTATACTTTACTCCAGGAATTACTGTTGAATGGTGATATTAAAATGTTCGGTAATTTTTTTCTCCATTTGTCTACCGTTCTCTCAAATTCATAATCCTTCTCTGTTTTTGGATAAATATGTTGTCTATCCATTCTTTGTTTATCTTCATCCTTCATTTTTGGTTTAAATCCAAAACAATTAATTCCATATCTTACATTTTCATTATTTATAAATCCGCCGTTTACACCTGGTCTCCCACAATCATGTTCATGGCCTTCATGTTTTTGCAATTCATTATAAGTTTTTTTTTGTGTCGGAAATAAAGCTAGCTGATTTTTAGACCATCCATAACTGCACCATTCTCCACCTTTGTTATATGCATTTTCAACTTCATCATAATTCGCTAAACGAGCGCCATACGCTTTGCATACGGCTTTTGCATCCTTGTACGTGTATTTATTATTTGGTATATGAAATACCTCTTTACCTGAATTGTACTCATTTAATTTTGCAGGTTTTAATATGTCATCCTCTAATTTAATTGTTTTTTTTTCTTCATCTTTGTCATCATCATTGTCATCATCATTGTCATCATCCTTTTCCTCCTCGAATTCTTTATTATTTAAAGTTTTGTCCGCAAATAATTTTACATCTCCAAGCACTTTATCTATTACTTTTTTGTTTTCTCTACCTTGATTTGAATTTTCGTCTATATCTAAATCTACTTCTAACGTATTTCCTGAAAATAGATTTTTGATTGAAGTATTTATGTCTAACCCGAAAAAAAAGTAAACCCCGTTCAATAACACTAAAAATATAAATATCGTCCATAATAATACCTCAAAAATATCATTAGATTTATCAAATATTAAAAACTCTTCTTCTCTAATTCCTCCTAAATAAGGAGATAACATGGAGTAACCTACTATTAGCACTATTATTGTTAACAACATCATCGGTGATTTACCAGCAATATTATTTATATAATTATATAATCCAGAATTTATAGCGTTTAAGTTAAAATCTAAATTCATTTATATATTGGTGTGTTAATTTTTTTTTTCATAAAATAAGCAATATGCTTCATTTGTAATTACAGTTTTATTTACATCAGCTATTTTTTGAATTATTGTATCATTAAAATTATACCATATTCCATTTGCATTTTTAATATGAGCTGTGTAATGTCCACCATCTGAACTACCTATATGATTACATACCGCATATAAATCATATTTATATGACTCTTGATTATATCCTTTACAATATTTTGTTAAATCTAAATTTTCCAGTGGAAAAGTAACCAATCTATTGTCTTTTACACTTCTATTAGTAAAACTAAACCTTTTTATAGATAAAACCAATATATCTGGAAAACTAAAAAAAACTATCCCTTTTGATACATCTTGTTTTTTTTTCATTTGATCGTTGTACCAGGCGTTTTCTCCTTCCAATCTTTCTGGTTTTACATACTCTTCTAAACAATCTATTATTGATAAATTATCTTTGTGTACCATCGGTAAATCTAGCATAAAATATGGTTCAGGATTATTACTTAGAACCTTATTTGTATCTGATACTATCTGTGATACATGAATACCATAAAATACCTTTAATATCTCAGAATATTCATTTTTATACATAGTTTGCATCATCTCAAAACATTTTTTCGCTAATTTATCTTTATTGTTTTTTACATCTCCTTTTATTATCATATCTACTTCTCTTTTTAATGCATTGTGAAAACCATCTATTATAAATAATAAAAACTCTGCTAAATCGTTTTGATTATATCCTAAAAATAAATCATTATCCTTTAATTTAGCAACATGGAGAACTGCTTGATTCCACCCTGCAGGACTTACCGTACAATTCTCACTCCACATTAATTTTCTCAATTTATCCCATTCTACCAGTAATATAGAATCAGGTACTTTGTTTAATCGTTTTTTATAACTTTCATTATCTAATAAAGAATTTAAAATATATGTATGTGATAAAATTTGCATACATGAATTTTTATAGCAAGAATTTCCCAAATTTGCCAGTCCAGTTAACCCTTTATTAGAATATTTTTCTTTTTCGTATTCTAAAGCCATGTATTAATAATATTATATAATTTATATTTAAATTTAATTTAGATATTAATTATATATGCAGTCTAATAATAATAATGATTACGCAAGTCAAAGTAGACAAATTATAAATGTTTTAAATAATATAACAAATATCTTGAGAACTACTGAAGCTCATTTATATAGCAATAGTATACAAGATACTTCTCCATTTAGAATAAATTCCTTACCTCCAAGACCCGTATTTAATATTGCTACACCAACAAATCCTATTGATACTGTTTCTACAAATACTGTTTCTACAAATACCAATAATAGAGGCAATAACCTTTTTTCTGATTTTATTAATAATTTAACACCTGTTCGAGTAAATCCTACATCAAGTCAAATCGCAAACGCAACAAGATTAATACAATTTAATAACATTGATGAACCTATCAACAATACTTGTCCTATTAGACACGAAAGATTTCAAGATACCGATATAGTTATGCAGATAACACATTGTAGACATATTTTTAACCATAGAGCTTTAACTAGATGGTTTGAGAACGCAGTTAGATGTCCTGTTTGTAGATATGATATTAGAGATTATGTAAATCCAGATACTTTTAATGAACCAGAACCTAGTCCTGAAATAAACGAAATCGTTGAACTAGATCAAGAAAGTATAGATAATGAACGAGAGCGTGAGATAACTGAAACTAACAATATGAGTGATAATGACATTGAAGTAAATACCGAAGCTAACGCTCTTTCCATAACCGCTGTTTTTAATAGAAATATCGACCAAATTAGAAATACTGTTGTAAATCAAATATCCGGAGTTATAGAAGAAGCTATTCATAGCTCTGATCCATCTAATAATACGGGTGTTATTTCCATAGAGTATAGTATCGAAAATATAGACGACTAGTTAATACTATTATAGATTTATAAATAATATTAACTTACTATGTTAATTGTTTATATAATGTGTAAAGGTTCATTGCCAATATCAAAGATTGTATAAAAGCTATTAAAGGTAATAGTTTAATCCATTTTGACATTATATTACTTTCTATATCTTCCATGAAATATTCAATATCTTTATATAAATAATAATTTATTGTTAAAGCTATTAATAATATGGCAATACTCATGAATATTCCTCCTACATTTCTAAAAAATCCTTTATCTCTGTAAGATCTAGAATACGCCAAAGCTGCTAATGATATTGATGTATATAATCCAATGTTTCTTATTTCTGTATGATACATCATAATTAATTCTTTTTCACTTTTCATATATATATATATATATTTAAAGATATTTATTTATTAAAAAAAAAGTTTCTGAATTTTTCCATTTCATCATCTGATATTACCTTTTTTTTGAAAAATAAAAAATTGTTTTTCTGTATCATATTTACTATATAATATAACGAGTATATACCACACTCAGTATCCTTTTTTTGATGTCCATGAGGATGTATTTCATCAAATTTAAATTCTGGTAATTCATGATTTGATTCCTTAGCTTGTTTTTTTATCATATTGCAAAATTTTACCACATTTGACGGTGCTTTATCTCCTACACTATCAAAAAAATTCATTTCTCCGGTTTCTATGTTTATAAATAAAGATATCCAATGGGCACCAGATTTAGTATGATCGTCGGTATTAAATATTACACCGATTTTCTTTTTACCCGCTTTTATTTGTTTGTCAATGTCAAAATAAGCTAATTCTTCCCATACTTTTTTTCCATCTGATTCTTCTGCATCATAATCTATTGGAGAAGGACCTATAAAACGAAAATTTGAGTATCGTGTCTCATATTGTTTCATCACTTTTGATATGTCCACACTTGTTAACCAAGTATTCGGATTTTTTTTCCAGGATTTCGGCGCAAATGGCGCAAATGTATAATTTAATAATTCTTGGGTTAATCCGTTTTTCATAAAATTTTGACGCATCCAACAAGCCTCAGAATCACACATGGAACCTAGATATTTTTTGAAACTAAACCAGATATCGCGCGGTTTTTCACTTGATATTTTCATATCAGGATGTCTTATATTCCATTTATTTCTCATTAATTCTAATGATCTATTACTATAACACGTATAATTCTTTCTATTTGCACTACATTTTATCTTTTTAAATTTATTAGTGGATTTCTTTTTTTTTCTTGTTCTTAAAAATGACATTATTACTATAACATAATATTATTTCTTTTCTTTTTTTTTTACCCCTTTAGTTTTAAACTTTGAATTTTTTATATCCACTACCTTTTGTTTTGGATATTCTATTGGTTTATTGGTTGTTAGTGCTGATTTTTTTATCGCAATAAAATCTTCTATTTTTGGATCATCTTTTTTTATATATAAATCTTCTGTTAATTCATCTATGTCAACATTATCTGTACTATGGGTTTCTAATACTAAATCAGAATATTCTTCTTGTATAAGCTCCATAGTATCTTCTTCTTTAAAGTATTCTATACACGCTAGTAAATATTCATTATATGCCGCCTGAATTTGTGACGAAGGACCCTTGGATTGTATACAATCTTTTGTAACCTGTTGTATTCTTTTTTTATAGAATAATTTGTCCTTTTTTTTTGGAACCTTATTTGTTATAGGAACTTTTTCTTCTGTTTTATTATGTATTTTTTTACTATATACAGGATTTACTAAATAATACAATTCTGGGTTTTGTTTTGCATTCATATATATTACTTTAAATAAATAAAATCTATTTAGCAACCTATTATATTTTAAAATATTAATACAATATAAGTGATGAAA
>MDTE01196354.1_pt1 | contig 17516 bp, 15 predicted proteins | sample 811231 | NCBI WGS metagenome assembly MDTE01 (sample SAMN05326651, study PRJNA326480) | marine metagenome | isolation source: seawater | place: Indian Ocean: Red Sea | collected 2010
CAAAATAAGCTAGTTCGTTTTCAATGGATTAATGATGATGAAGATCAAGAAGAAAAGTTTTTTGAATTCAATATTGAAGTCCATGACATAACCAAAGACGTTTCTTTATTAATTACTGATTTTTCTCCTGAAGAAGAATTGGAAGAATCTAAAATGTTATGGGAAAACTTAGTTTCAGACTTAAAACAAGTTTTGGGATCAACTTAAGAATTTTAATTTATTCATTAATTTTCAAAAGGATTTTCTGGAGAGTTTGACCACAAGAGAAAATCTCCACCTAATTTTTTCATCTCTTTACTCCAAAGGGACTCAGATTTATTTGTAAAAATATCAGAAGAGTTTGAGTTTTTTTTTATGATCCAATTTTTTGATTTAATTTCAGATATTAACTGATTAGCTGACCAGCCAGAATATCCCAAAAAAAACTTTATATCATTGACTTTTAATTTTTTATTATTGACCAATGAAACAATAGCCTTAAAATCACCTCCCCAATATAGATCATTTTGAATTCGAATACTATTAGGAATTAAATTTCCCATTTTATGCATAAAAAATAAATTATCTTGATCAACAGGACCTCCATAATATAGAGGAAAATCATATTTCATTTCAACTGTCAAATCCTTTGTGGTATGATTAAGAGGGTTATTTATTATAAAACCAAAAGAGCCATCGAAGTTATGTTCTACCAATAAAATTATCGATCGATGAAAATTTGTATCACCAATTATAGATGGATCTGCAATAAGTAAAGATCCTGGATCCAATTTAGTTTTAAATAAAAATTATGAGATAAGAAAAAAAAAGCTTCCCATAAGGAAGCCTTTTTAATTTTTAATTTAACGATTTTAGTTTACTGAACTTGAAAGTTCTGCACCAGCTTTAAACTTCACTACATTTTTTGCAGCAATTTTTATAGTTGCACCGGTTTGAGGATTTCTTCCATCACGAGCTGCTCTTCTTGAAACAGACCAAGATCCAAATCCAACAAGAGAAACGCGACCGCCTCCCTTAAGTGTACTGCTAACGCCACCGACCATAGCTTCTAAAGCTTTCTTTGCAGCAGCTTTAGATATTCCAGCTCCAGCCGCCATAGCGTCTATTAATTCTGATTTATTCATAATTTATAAATTAAAGTTATTTCTATTGACAAATGTATACTGTTATAAGCATAACTCCAAGATTAAAACCTCTGAAATACCTGTTATTGTTAATAAATTGAGGCTTTTGTTAATAATAATAGTCATTATTTAGCTATTTTACATGAAGATTTTCATCAAAAGTATATCCATTAAGTAAATCAGGCCCTGACATTACTTTTTTATTAGGTATTTGTATTTGTTTACATACAAGATATCCCTCCTTGTGAGAAATCAATATTTTTTTGTCTTTGATGATTAATTTTGAATGCTTATGTTCATTGTCACATATTACTGTATCTGAATCAAAAATTTTCATGATAATAGATGTTTTTTTATTATATAATTCTACCCAGGCACCTGGTGATGGGGATAAACCTCTAATCATTGAGTTGATTTCATCTAATCTTTTTTTAAGATTTATATGAGAATTATCAGAGTTAATTTTTGGTGCTAGTTTAAACCCTTGGGAGAAATTTTGGGGTTTTGCCTCTATTTTATTTTTTGAGAGCTTATTAATTGTTTCACAGAGTAATTTACTTCCTTGAAGTGAAAGTTTATCGTGAAGACTACCTGCAGTTTCCTTTTCGCTGATTTCTATTCTCTTTTGAAGAAGAATATCCCCTGAATCAATTTTTTCATTTATAAAAAAAGTTGAAACTCCAGTAAACTTTTCATTATTTATTATGGTCCAATTTATTGGTGCTGCTCCTCTATAATTAGGCAATAAAGAAGCATGAAGATTTATAGTTCCAATATCTGGTATTTCCCAAATTATTTTTGGTATCATTCTAAACGCTACAACAATTATAAAATCTGGTTTTAATGATTTTATTTTTTCAATAAACAAATCGTCTTTCATATTTTTGGGTTGAAACAAATTCAATCCATTTTGAAGTGCAAAATTTTTAACTTCAGATGATCTTAATTTTTTACCTCTGCCAGCTTTCTTATCTGCTGTAGTAACAACAGCTAGAATATTAAAATTTTGCTCAAGAAGCTCTTTTAAACAAACAACAGCAAAAGATGGAGTACCAAAAAAAATTATTCTATTTTTTAAAATCATTCAAAAATTAATAAGATTATTTAACTTAAGATTATGTAATATTTGTAGCACACGATTTTCAACTGTATCGGGTTTAATTTCAAATAACTTTATTTTATTTTCTTTATATATATTTTTTATGTAATTGAATATAAGGATTGACTCTTGAAAAGTTTCTTTTCTTTCACTATCAGTTTTGTAAATTTCTTTCCATGGAGGTAAAATAAATGCCATATCATAGGGATAATTCTCAAGTTTGAATTTTATATGATCATAAGATTTTTTTTTGTAGTTAAGATAGGCAAATATATCATGAAGACCTCTATCAAAAAAAATGACAGGTTTTTTTTTTGATAAAGAAATTTTAGATGATTCAATATATTGCTGTTTCCTTTTTTTTATAAGGATCTTACTAAATTCTATTGGTTTTTCTGAAAAAAAATTTTTTATGCCCATTAATCTTTTTGGTCTTATTATTTGTCTTGAAATCTCCTCAAAACAGTAAAAATTTTTTTTAAGTAAAGAATTTATTATTTCAGTTTTTCCAGAACCTGGGCCCCCTGTGATGACTATTTTACAATTATTTTTTTTCTTAATATCCAAGAGTTTTAAATTATATTTGTTTTTTAATATTTATTAATGTCCTTAAATGCTAATAATGACGAATTTTATTCCAGGTTTCATGAACAATTAAAAAAATCTCAATCTTGGCCTGGTAAATACATGTTTAAATTTATTTTAAAATCAAATCATACTGATATCAACAAGTTAAAAGATTTTTTTAAAAAATTTAAAAAAAAAATATCTATCCGCTCATCATCTAAAGAAAATTATATTAGTATAACAATAACGGTATCGCTTATTTCCTCTCAAGATGTAATTTTAACATATAAAAAGGTTTCAAAGATTAAAGGGATAATAATGATTTAATTAAATCTAAAGATTTTAAATAGTTTCTATGAATTTTATTAATTTGCAATATATATCAACCTTCCTTACATAATCAAAAATATAATTTAATGGAAAATTCTTTAGAATATAATACCAAACGAACAAAACTTATAATTCCTGAATATGGAAGACATATTCATAGAATGGTTGATCAGTTATTAAATACAGAGAATAAAGAAGCCAGAAACAAGATGGCTAAGGCAATAATTGGTGTCATGGGAAATCTCAACCCTCATCTAAGGGACGTTACGGATTTTCAACATAAACTTTGGGATCAATTACACATAATGTCAAAATTTAATTTAGATGTTGATAGTCCCTATGAAAAACCATTAAAAAATATTATTGAAGAAAAGCCTGAAAAATTATTATATCCGCAAACCAATCTGAAATACAGATTCTATGGTAATAATATAATTCGAATGATTGATATAGCAAAGCAATGGGAGAAAGGTCAACTTAAAGATGCTCTAGTTTATACAATAGCAAATCATATGAAAAAATGCTTTTTGAATTGGAATAAGGACACTGTTGAAGATAATCTAATTTTTCAGCATTTAGAAGAACTATCCGAAGGAGAACTTAAAGTTAATCCTGAACTATTACCTCTAACTGACGCATCTGAATTCCTCAAAGCAAGATCAAAGAATGGCAATGGTCCTAAAAGTAATTCTAAACACAGAAAGAGAAATAATCGTAAAAGATATTAGTGTATTCCATGTCAAGTTTCAAAATAGAGGGGGGTCATAGCCTGAAAGGAGAAATTTCTCCTCAGGGAGCAAAAAACGAAGCATTACAGGTTATTTGTTCTACTCTTCTAACAGCTGAAAAAGTAATCCTGTCAAATGTCCCAGATATACTTGATGTAAATAGACTCATCAGTATATTACAAAATATTGGAGTCAAAGTAAAAAAACATAAACCAGGCGAATATGAATTTCACGCCAATAAAATCGACAAAGATTATTTAGATTCTCAAGAATACAAAGATAAAGCCAAAGGTCTGAGAGGATCTGTTATGCTAGTTGGACCATTACTTGCGCGATTTGGAAAAGGATGTATTCCAAGACCCGGAGGAGATAAAATTGGAAGGAGAAGACTTGACACTCACTTTGAAGGATTAAAATCACTTGGAGCCAATTTTAACTATGACAAAGATGATCATTTTTTTCGGGTTGATTCAAAAAAACTTCATGGTGCTAATATTTTATTAGATGAGGCTTCTGTTACTGGAACTGCTAATATTTTAATGGCAGCTGTTTTAGCTAAAGGGAAAACTACTATCTATAATGCTGCATGCGAGCCCTATATTCAACAGCTTTGTAAGATGTTAGTTGATATGGGAGCAATCATTGATGGTATTGGATCTAATTACTTGGTTATTGAAGGAGTTGATCAATTAAAAGGTGTTAAACATCATATATCGCCAGATATTATTGAAATAGGTAGTTGGATAGGTTTGGCAGCTATGACTAAAAGTGATATTACAATAAAAAATGTTGATTGGAATTATCTTGGTCAAATACCAAGTGTTTTTTCTAGATTAGGAATTAATATAGTTAAAAAGGGTGCTGACATGCATGTTCCAATTCATCCGAGAGGTTATCAAATTCAAAATTATATTGATGGCTCTATTATGACCATTTCTGATGCTCCATGGCCCGGTTTTACACCAGATTTATTAAGCGTTATACTTGTTACAGCTACCCAAGCCAAGGGTAGTATACTTATTCATCAAAAAATGTTTGAGAGTCGTCTTTTTTTTGTTGATAAGTTAATTGATATGGGTGCAAAAATTATCTTATGTGATCCTCATAGAGCAACAATTATTGGACACAATTTTAAATCTCAATTGAAGGGAACTGTTATGACATCACCAGATATAAGAGCAGGTATAGCCCTTTTAATTGCAGCTCTTTCAGCAAAAGGTACTAGTGTAATTAATAACATTGAGCAAATTGATCGAGGATATGAAAAAATTGATTATAGATTAAGATCCCTTGGTGCAAGAATCGAGAGAATTTAAATTAATACCGAATTAATTTTATCTAAAAAATTTATTAAATAATGCTTTTTAAATTTTTATTTCTTGTATAAGAATCAGTTTTGCCATATTCACCAAAAATTTCATGTAATTTATTATATCTGTAATTAAAAATTTCTTCTAACTGTTTCTTAATGATTAGTTGATGTAATAATTTTCCTAAAACACCATAAGGAACTCTATAGTCGACAACATCTTCAACTTCAACACCGTTTTTTATTTCACGAATAAAATGTTTATGATGCCAAAAGGAATACGGTCCAAATCTTTGTTCATCAACAAAATACTTTCCTTCTTGAACATTTGTAATTTCAGTCACCCAATTCATCCCAATTCCTAGAAGAGGACTTACGGAATATCTAATTATTTGACCAGGATAAATAGATCTATTGTCACAATTAATGATTTTAAAATTCATATAATCTGGAGTTATAATAGATAAGTTTTTAGGGTCAGAAAAAAAATCCCATGCCTTTGAGACTGAAATTGGTAAACTTTGTCTTTTTTGGATTTGAAAAAAAATCATGTAAAAAAAAATCAAATTTTTATAAATCTATTTATAAATTAGTTATAAAAATAAAACAAAATTTATCATGAAAACATCAAATCCATTAGCATTATTTAATAATATATTCTTATCCGCTTTATTTTTCCTAACCCCATTTTCAATCTTATCCCAAGTAAAAACACCCCAGCCTAGTCCTGCTTCTAAAATAATTCAGACTGTTGGTCTTACTGAAATAACTGTTGAGTTTTCAAGACCTTCAATGAAAGGTAGAGAAATTATGGGAGAACTAGTTCCATATGGTAAAATTTGGAGAACAGGAGCAAATGAAAACACTAAAATTAGTTTTTCCGATCCAGTAAAATTAAATGGTAAAAGTCTTGATAAGGGTTCTTACGCTATATATACAAGACCTGGTGAAGATATGTGGGAAGTTTTTTTCTACAAAAAAAGTGATAACTGGGGTACTCCAAGAAAATGGGAGGCATCTGAAATTGCTGTTGCCGTTGAAGTTCCAGTAACCAAACTATCAAATGCTGTAGAAACTTTTAGTATCTGGATTTCAAATCTTTCCAATAATGGTGCAAAGCTTAATATAGCTTGGGAAAATACGAGAATTTCTGTAAATGTTGAAGTTCCTACTGTTGATAAAGCTACAGCTAGTATAAACGAGGTGCTTAAGAAAAATCCAAAGGCAAGAGATTACTATAATGCTGCGCGCTATTATTTAGAGGAAAATCAAGATTTAAATTTGGCTAAAAAATGGATTACTAAAGCTGTTGAAATGGAGGATAATCATTATTGGATGTTTCGTTATCAAGCATTAATTCTTGCAGATTTAGGTGAAATTAAAAATGCAATCCAGGCTGCCCAAAAGTCACTTGAGTTAGCCGAGGAGAATGGAAATAATGACTATGTTCGAATGAACAATAAGTCAATAGCTGAATGGAGCGCCATGAATTAGTTTCTACTATTTACATGATTTATTGAAAATAGTAACTCTAATATTGTAGAAAAAATAATTGTTATTGTTGCTCCTATCAAGTTAAGCCAGAGATAACCTATAATATCTATATAGTAAATTGATATTACAATTATTTGTGATAGTATAGCTCCAATAAAAATGGCTTTGCCATTTACATATTTTATAAAAAATGCAGTTAAAAAAACCCCTAAAACAGTGCCATAGAAAATAGATCCAATAATATTTACATATTCTATTAAATTTTCAAAAAGATTTCCAACTGCTGCGAACAATATTGCAATTAATCCCCAAAATAATACAAATCCTTTTGCAATATTTACATAATGTTTTTCACTAAGATTTGGGTATCCTCTTTTATAGAAGTCTATAAGAGAAGTTGTTGCTAAGGCATTAAGTTCAGAAGCAGTCGAACTCATTGCAGCTGATAAAATTACTGCGATTAATAAACCTATCAATCCAGTGGGTAAGTACTTTAAAATGTAAAAAATAAACACATAATCCTTATCATTACTTTCAATTGATGGTAATGCCTTCTTTATCAGGGCCTTAGCTTTAATTCTATTTTGTCTTTCTTCTTCCTGAAGAAGAAGATATTCTTTTTTAAAAATATCGTTTTGAAAAAAATTTTCTTTGTTAAGAAAGCTTAATTTTTTATTGTGTAGTTCAATATTATCATTTTCAAGTTTTAAAAAATCTGTTTTAAATTCAGAATTTTTAATTAACTCTATAGCTTTTGGATTAAAATGAATTGGTGATTTTTCAAATTGAAAAAAAACAAAAACCATTACACCAGTTAATAGGATAAAAAACTGCATTGGAATTTTTAAAAAACCATTCATTATCAACCCTTTTTGACTTTCTATGAGTGATTTTCCAGACAAATATCTTTGGACTTGACTTTGATCAGTTCCAAAATAAGAAAGTGCTAGAAAGAGCCCTCCTGTTAAACCACTCCATAGGGTATAGCGATTTTTAGGGTCAATACTCATATCGATAAGATTTAATTTTCCGTTTAATCCAGCAATATCGAGTGCTTTGGAAAAATTAATTTCCTCAGGAAGACTTTTGTTTAAAAAAATAAAAGCTACGGTCATACCTAAAAAAATAATAAACATTTGTTGCTTTTGTGTAAGGTTAACTGCCTGGGTTCCTCCAAATAGAGTATAGAAAATTACTAGCAGGCCAATTACTATGACCATAATTTTTAAGTTCCATCCAAGTATTACGCTTAAGATTATTGCAGGAGCATAAATAGTTATTCCAGCCGCTAAACCTCTTTGAATTAGAAATAAAGATGCAGTTAAAATTCTTGTTTTTAAATTAAAACGATTTTCAAGGAATTCATAAGCTGTATAAACTTTTAGTTTTTTGTATATAGGCAAAAAGAAAACACATATTATGATCATGGCAAGAGGCAAACCAAAATAAAACTGAATGAATCCCATCCCCTCAAAATATGCTTGTCCCGGTGTCGAAAGAAAAGTGATTGCGCTTGCTTGTGTAGCCATTACGGAGAGGCCAACAGTCCACCAAGAAGATTTATTCCCTCCTTTAAGATAATCTTTTATATTTTTATGTCTCCTGTTTTTATAAACACCATATGTGATTATAAAAAGAAGAGTTGAGCAAAGTACTAGCCAATCAATTAAAGACATAGCTATATTTTTTCATTATAAAGTAAAAGAAAAGAATATAAATTATATTTAATAGTAAAAGAAAAATATAGATTTTGTTTCTCTCAACTTTTAATTTAAATGAATTTTTACCAATTTCATTATTAACTAGTTTTTTTTGCATCTATCAGTTTTTTATTTACAATATTTTTTATTTTTTGATATACTTGTGCTGAAGGGAGCCCTACCACATTTGTATAACTGCCAATTATTTTTTTCACACCAATTTCTCCTATCCAATCCTGAATCCCATAGCCTCCAGCCTTATCTATCGGATCATATTTTTCAACATAAAATTCTATTTCTTCATTTTTTAGTTGATTAAAAGTTACTTTAGTTGAGCTGATAATTCTTTCAAATTTTTCTTCATAAAGAAAACCTACCGCCGTTATTACTTTATGAGTTTTTCCAGAAAGAGATTTAATCATTTTAAATGCACTTTTTTTATCATTAGGTTTACCTAACAACTTTCCGTCAACTAAAACAATGGTATCTGCCACTAGAATTATTTGATTTTTCTTTAATTTGTTTTTAACAGCATTTGCTTTTTTCTTTAATATATATTTTACAATTTCATTCCCTTTTAAATTCTTTGGATAGGATTCATTGAAATTTATTTTTTTGATTTTAAATGGAATATTCATTCGTTTGAAAAAATCTTTTCTTCTAGCAGAATTAGAAGCTAAAATTAATTCGTAGTTTTTTAAATCAAATTTCACAGAGGGTTTTTATTTTGTTATGACTTCCATTTACCATGAACTCTGAGCACCTGTTCAATAACGTCTCTAACACAACCTTCGCCTCCCTTTTTATGTGAAACATAATCTGATATTGATTTTACATCCGAAACTGCATCACTTGGGCAAGCAGATATACCTACTTTTTTCATTATACTAATATCTGGAATATCATCACCCATATATAAAATTTGATCATTTTCTAATTTGTACTTTGATCGAAATTCTTTAAAGGCAGAATCTTTTTCAGTTTGTCCTAAAAAAATATTTTTAACTCCTAGATCTTTCAATCGAAATCTAACACCCTCATTTTTTCCTCCCGAGATTATACCTATTTTATAATTTTCCATAACAGCACACCTTATTGCATATCCATCTTTAGTATCCATCTCTCTTAACATTTCTCCCTTAGAAGTAATTAAAACCTTTCCATTTGTCATTACACCATCTATATCAAACACAAGTGCAGATATTTTTATTAATTTTTTTTTATAATTTTCTTGATTCATATTTTTTTTCTATTAACTGGGTAATTATCAAATATAGTTTTTTGTACTCTTTATTTGTTAAAAATTTTTCATGTTCTTCAATTGTTTTTTTATCTCCTCTTTTAGCGGGTCCAGTTTGAGATTTTTCTGGTCCAATTTCAAGCACCTTTTCAGTTGTTTCTCTTATGATAGAGTGGAAAATATTAAAACTGATTTTATTTGAATCCAATAATTCTTGTGCAATAGAGTATAAATGATTGCTAAAATTATTGACAAATACAGCAGCTAAATGAATTACTTTTCTTTTTTCAGAGTTAATTTCATAAGCCTTGGCATTAATATAATTGCTGAGCTGAATTAATTTTTTTAAATCTTTTCTATCTTCAGCCTCTATGCAAATAGGGATATTTTTAAATGAAATTTTTCTCGATTTAATAAAAGTCTGGACAGGATAAAAAACACCTCTTCTTTTTTTTGAATCAATTTCTTTTATTGAGCAAAATCCTGAAGTATGAACTATTAGACCTTTTAAATTAATTTGTTTAATTATATTTTTTATTGAATCATCGTTTACACAAACAATATAGATATCAGCTTTTTTTATATTTTTTATATCATCAATTATTGAAGTGTTTTTTTTTGCAAATTTTATAGTATTTAAAGATCTACTATACCACTGAACTAGATTGATTTTTTTATTTTTTGAAAACTCATTGTAAAAATTAAAACCTAAATTACCAGCACCAATTAAAACAAGATTTAACATAGAAATTAGATTATTTTTTTTAAGACTTCTTCAAAAAAAACTTTTTGAAAAAATAAAAATAAAAACAAAGTATTTTGATACACATAAGTTTATTATAATTCATAAACATACAATATCTTTGTGGCCTAAAATTAAGTTTTTTAATGAAAAATAGGGTTCTTAACTTTTTTTTCTCAACCCGACTAACTAGTATCTATTTTGTTCTCTTAATTATCTCCATGGGAATGGGAACATTTATTGAAAGTTGGTATGGTATTAATACTGCAAGGATATGGATATATAATGCATTTTGGTTTGAATTGATTTTCTTCCTTCTAGGAATTAATTTTATTGGCAACATTTTTAGATATAAGTTATTAAGAAGAGAGAAATGGGCTGTTTTGTTCATGCATCTTTCGTTTATTCTTATTTTACTTGGTGCTTTTGTCACAAGATATTTTGGCTATGAAGGAGTTATGCCAATAAGAGAAGGGGAAACTGAAAATGTTTTTTTATCAGAAAAAACTTATTTAACGATTTTTGCCGATGGGGAAATTGATGGTGTTACCAAACGATTACCGATAGAGACTGATTTTTTACTTTCTGAAAACACTAAAAATAAAATCAAAATTAATAGGCATTTTAATGGGATTCCATTTTCTATAAGTTTTGAAAGTTTTGTTGAAGGAGTTGTTGAAGAACTTGTTTTAGATGACGAGGGGGATAGGTACATAAAAATCGTTGAAGCAAGCGATGGATCAAGACATGATCATTATATAAAAGAGGGTGAAGTTACAAGTATCCATAATATTTTATTCACATTAAATAATCCAATTCCTGGTGCAATTAACATCAGATCTGATAAAGGACTTTATTTCTTGAGTTCACCATTTGATGGAAATTTTATGGTGATGGCAACTCAAGAAAAGGATGATATTGTTAAAAATATTGAAGTGCCTCTTAAATTAAGATCTTTATACTCTCTTGCGAATTTACAATTTGTAATTCCTGAACCTGCTTTAAGAGGAAAGTTTGATTGGGTGAAGGTTAATTCAGATGAGATACAAACTCAAGATCTTTTAAAGTTGAAAGTTGAATCCCAAGGGGAAACTCAAATCGTTTCGCTTCCAGGAGCCAAGGGCATAGTAAATGATATGAAAAAGATTAGAATAGGAGAATTGGATTTTTATTTAAAATATGGTTCTATTCCAATAAAACTTCCATTTGCCATTCGCTTAAATGATTTTATTGCAGAGAAGTATCCTGGAACTGAAAAAAGTTATTCCTCATTCATGAGCAAAGTTACTGTTCAGGATGAATCTTCTTTTGATTATGACATTTATATGAACAATATTTTGAATCACAAGGGATATCGTTTTTTTCAAGCCTCGTTTGATCCAGATGAGAAAGGAACTGTGTTATCTGTGAATAATGATTTTTGGGGAACCTTCATTACTTATTTAGGTTATATTTTTTTATATGTTAGTATGATAGGTATTTTCTTTTATGGTAAAACACGTTTTAAAAATCTATCAAATAGCTTAAATAAGTTAAACTCAAAAGGGATACCATTAACCATTTTTTTCGTTTTTATTTTTGGTATTGATCTTAGTGCTCAAGATAGAACTTTTTCTTTGGAGTCCAATTTTAATTATGATTCTCTAATTCAAGTTAGTAAGGTTTCAAAACCTCATGCATCAAGATTCGGTCAGATTCTAATTCAGGATGTTGGAGGAAGAATGAAACCTGTAAATACATTTTCATCTGAGCTTATAAGAAAAGTTAGTAAAAGAGACAATTATAAAAGTTTAAATTCGGATCAAATCTTGATCTCAATTATGCAAGCACCAGTACTTTGGTATAATGTGCCTATTATTTATTTAAAGAGAGGAAATGATAGTATAAGAAAAATCATAGGTTTAGCTGATGATCAGAAGTATGCTTCTTTTGTTTCTTTTTTTGATGAAGATGGCAATTATAAAATAGCTAGTCAATTGGAGGAGGCATATAGATCTTCAATTCCTAATCAATTCCAGAAAGACTTTATTGAAGTTGATAAGAAGGTAAATTTGTTATACTCGGCTCTTGAAGGAAAAATACTAAGATTTTTTCCAGTCCCCAATGATTCTAATAATAAATGGGTTTCTTACCAGGAATTAAAAGATTTCAATTTTAAAGGGAGAGACTCTCTATACGCATATAATATTCTTCCACTTTATTTCAATTCGTTAAGGATAGCAAAAGAAGATAACAACTATGATCAGCCTGAAGATCTTTTGAACAGTTTGATTGGTTTTCAGAAAAAATATGGGGAAAAGATAATTCCGTCTAGTCAAAAAATTGATACAGAAATTTTATATAACAAGGTTAATATTTTTGAAAGACTTTTTAAATATTATTTATACGTATCAGTGATATTTTTTGTTTTAGTTTTAGTTCAAATTTTTAAAGAAAGTAGATTTATAAACCTCTTAATTAGAATATTAAAACTTATAACATTAGTTTTATTTATTTCTCACACATTAGGTTTGATTTTTAGAGGATATATTTCAGGACACGCTCCTTGGAGTGATGCTTATGAATCCATGATTTATGTTGCATGGGCGACTCTATTCTTTGGATTGATTTTTGGTAGGCGATCTGATCTCACTATTGCATCTACTACATTTGTCTCATCTATGATTTTAATGATTGCACATTGGAACTGGTTAGATCCTTCGATTGCTAATTTGCAGCCTGTTTTAGATAGTTATTGGTTAATGATTCATGTTGCGATAATTGTAGCTAGTTATGGACCTTTCGCCTTAGGAATGATAATAGGTTCAGTATGTTTATTCCTAATGATTTTATTGAGTAATAAAAACAGAGATAAGCTTAAAAATAAGATAAAGGAACTGACTATAATTAATGAATTATCTTTAACAATGGGATTAGTGTTACTAACTATTGGAAACTTTTTGGGCGCTATGTGGGCAAATGAAAGTTGGGGCAGATATTGGGGCTGGGATCCAAAAGAGACATGGGCTTTAATAAGTATTATGGTGTATGCTTTTGTAATTCATATTCGTTTGATACCAGGCTTTAGAACTTCTTGGCTATTTAATTTTTTAAGTGTTATAGCATTTTCCAGTATTTTGATGACATATTTTGGAGTTAACTTTTATTTGGTTGGTCTTCACTCATATGCGAGTGGAGATAAGGTTATAACCCCAGATTTCATCTATTATTCTCTATTGTTTGTTTTTATTTTAGGATTTTTATCTTATTTCCGCTCAAGAAAATTTTTATAATTTATCCTTTTCTTTAATTAAGTTGTGACAATATCCGTAGTGAGTTTTTAGAAGATCATCATTATTTTTTTTTAAATTTTTGAAATAACTTTCCATCTGACCAATTTTTTTATGTAGATAACCTAATATTTCAGGATTTAATTTTTGATCTTTTGATAATTCAATAATTCTCATGACATAATTCTTTTGAAGATTTCTTTCATAAAGATCAGGATTAGATTTATTTAAGATTATATCTCTCTGAAGAGTATTGATTAGGCTGTAAAGTCCAATTGGATTACCTTCAAGTGAAGATTCAACTGATAGTATTCGATTTAAAGATGTTGTACTTAAAATCCTGTAGAGAGCAGATTTTTGGAGATTTGTTATTTTTTCAAGAATGCCTTTAGATTCAATTTTTGAAATTAATTCTTTGGGCATCAGCCAATATTGCGTTTTCCATAGATTTCTATCGAGAGAATTTAATGCTCTAAGCTGCTTGTCCTTTGATACATTTTTATAAGGAATAGAATTTTGACCCTTATTCATAAGAGTCTCATTAACACCTCCAATAATATTTATCACATGATACATATATCTTCTATAAACACTTATAAATTCTCCGTAAAGTTCTTTTAAATCATCATATGAGTTTCCATTTGGAGTGGTCCATTCATCTAGGTTTTTGATTACAATTTTAAGATTTTTTATCCCATAATCAGTAGCCTTGACTGGATCATCACCAATATTTTCTGTTTGTGAATTAGGATCGTCCCAAATTCCTCCAAACATATATATCGGGTTTAAGCTTTTTTTATTGACAAATTCTTTTAAAATTGTTTTTTCAGTTTCAGGAGTTTCTCCTGGAAAATATCTGTATCCCCACTCTATGGAGTAATCATCGTATGGCCCTAGCTGTCTTACAAATCTTATATTCTTATCACCCGGTTGAGCAACATAATTATATCTTGCATAATCCATAATTGTGGTTGCAATTCCCATTTTTTGCGTAAAAGTGCCTGATCTTAATGAGTCAACTGGATATGCAGAACTTGCTTTCATATTATGAGGAAGTCCCAAAGCATGGCCAATTTCATGAGAAATAACTCGTCTCATCATTTCACCTATTTCCTTTTCAGGAGTATTTAAAGTCCTAGCTTTTGGATTAGCTGCACCAGTTTCTATTAAAAATCTATTACGATAAGATCTTAGGTGATTATGATACCAGATAATATCACTCTCTATAATTTCTCCAGTTCGTGGATCTGACACACTAGGTCCAACAGCATTTCTTGTAGTAGATGCAACATATCTTACCGTTGAATATCTTATGTCTTCAGGACTAAAATCAGGATCTTCTTCTTTTGAGGGAGGATCTTTAGCTATAATAACATTTTTAAAACCTGCTTTTTCAAAAGTACTATTCCAATCTTCAATCCCCTTTTTAAAATAAGGCCTCCATTTAATAGGTGTTGCAGGATCTAAATAATAGACTATTTGTTTTTTTGGATCTGTAAGCTCACCATTTTTATAAGCTTGAATATCCTTTGGTTCTAATCGCCATTTTCTTATCAGCTCAATTTGATCTGATTTAAGAGCCGTTGATGAATAATCATATTTTTTTAATGTAAACCAACCAACTCTATTGTCAGCATATCGGACAGGCATTCTCTTTTCTGGTAAAGCAATTAATGAATGATTTATTTGAAAGCTAAGCGTCTTTGTTTTATTGTTCCATGGCAGTTTATCTGCACCAAAGGTTAATGTGTGCAAAACTTCAGTATTTCGAGGAAAGCTTCTAATACTATTTATTTGACTTCTTTTCTTATCAACACTCTTGATTTTATATTTATCCCTTTGAGTTTTAGTTATGATATTAAAACCTGGGGAATCAGCCATAAAGTAATTTGTTACATCAATTAAAAATCTGTTTTTTTCAGAATTCTTTATCTCAAATGAAGCTAAAATCGGTGAGAAATTATTTTCTATTACACTTAAACTAATTGGATCATTTTCAGAAAAAATATTAGTATATGATATTTGTCTGATCATAATTTTTTCACCTTCTTTAGTAAAATGAATTAAATTTTCAGCCGTTTTTGATCCAGCATTTATATATGCTGAAAATCCTGAAGGTAACTGGGCGTACCTTGTAACCATAAGCAAATCTTTTGAAAGAATTGAGTCTTGAATTTCAAAAAAAACTTTTTCTTTTTTTTGAGAAAAATATGTGGTTATTAAACCACTTGTTTTTTTCATATTTATCGTGATTGAATCAATTTTTTTTGATTTTGATTCTGTCTTTTTCTTGCTTTGAGAGAGTCCGCTGATTGAGACAAACATAAAGAGTGCTCCAAAAATTATCCTGTAAGTTTTCATAATAATAAATCTTATCTTAAAAATCTTTAAAAAAGTAGTAATAAATTATTAAATTGTAATTGCTTGATGACCAAAAATTAAATTTAAATATCTTCATTTATGAAAAAAATATTTCCCCTTTTAATCATATTTTTCTTATCAGAATCTTTTGATCTTTATTCTCAAAGAAGAACAAATGTTAAAAATCAAAAATCAAATGATAATATTTCACTAAACGCTTTTAAGTTTAGAAATGTAGGTCCTGCTTTTCTCTCTGGCCGAATTGCGGATATTTCAATTGACCCCAACAACAGTAGTGTTTGGTATGTTGCCGTTGGTTCAGGAGGAGTATGGAAAACAAAAAATTCAGGAACGACCTGGACTCCTATTTTTGACAATCAACCTTCGTATTCCATTGGATGCATAACAATTGACCCAAATAACACAAATACAATTTGGGTTGGAACAGGAGAAAATGTTGGTGGACGTCATGTTGGTTATGGCGATGGGATATATAAAAGTATGGATGGTGGAAAAACCTGGAAGAATTTTGGTTTAAAAGAAACTGAGCATATTTCTAAGATAATCGTACATCCTGAAAATTCAGATATTATATTAGTTGCTGCTCAAGGTCCGCTTTGGAGAAAAGGAGAACAAAGAGGTTTATACTACTCTGACAATGGAGGGAAAAACTGGAAAAAGGTTTTAGGGAATTCTGAATGGACTGGAGTTACAGACATTGTTGTTAACCATTCAAATCCACAAATAATGTATGCTGCAACCTGGGATCGTCACAGGACTGTAGCTGCTTATATGGGTGGTGGACCAGGAACGGCGATTTTTAAATCAATTGATGGAGGTAAAAATTGGGAAAAGCTTTCTACTGGTTTACCAAAATCTAATATGGGTAAGATAGGTCTTGCAATTTCTCCACAGAGACCAAATGTAGTTTATGCAGCGATTGAATTAGATAGAACCACAGGAGGATTATATCGTTCTGATGATGCTGGAAATTCTTGGACCAAAATGTCTGATGAGGTTTCTGGAGGTACGGGACCACACTATTATCAGGAATTATATGCAAGTCCTCACAGTTTTGATAGAATTTATTTAATGAATGTAAGAGTTCGTGTTTCTGAAGATGGAGGAAAAACCTTCAGAACCATGAAAGAAAGACAAAAACATTCGGATAATCATGAAATAGTATTTAAACATGATGACCCAAATTATTTGATGATAGGTACTGATGCAGGTATTTATGAGAGTTTTGATTTAGCTGAAAATTGGAGTTATTTAAAAAATCTTCCTTTAACTCAATTTTATAAAGTCGCTGTAAATAATGCTGAACCTTTTTATCATATTTTTGGCGGAACTCAAGATAATGGTTCAGCTGGAGGACCTTCTGCTACTGATGAAAGAGAAGGTATCGCAAATAAACATTGGTACAAGACTTTAGGGGCAGATGGTCATCAATCAGCTACTGATCCTGTTTATAATGATATTATTTATGCAGAAACTCAAAGAGGAGGTCTACATCGAATTGATTTAACCAGCGGTGAGCAGGTTTTTATTCA
>MDTE01021805.1_pt1 | contig 17510 bp, 14 predicted proteins | sample 811231 | NCBI WGS metagenome assembly MDTE01 (sample SAMN05326651, study PRJNA326480) | marine metagenome | isolation source: seawater | place: Indian Ocean: Red Sea | collected 2010
GTAAGGTAGGCACCGCAATTCCCAACGCCGTTCACCCTAAGACCTAAAAAATCGCCTGCGGCACTCAATGCGAGCTCCGCATATATAATGCTATCGCGGCCCTGATGATCGGCTACAAAACTTTCAGAACGATCAGCCGTCCATTTTACCGGCCGGCCTAGTTTTCGTGCCGCATATAAAATGGAAATCGGTTCTACAAATGCTGCTCCCTTCATACCAAAAGATCCGCCAACATCATTGGAGAGCACACGAAGTTTTTCAGGAGAAATTTTAAATATTGATTTGGAAAGTGTGCCTTTAACTCCCATCACGCCCTGTGTTGGCATATGAACGGTGAATTTATGATTTTCAGCGTCATATTCGCCAATAACAGAACGAGGTTCCATCGCGTTGACGACGACCCTCGTGTTGTCAATCCGGAGTTTCGTTATATGGTCTGCTTCAGAGAAAGCTTTTTCAACTGCATCTTCATCACCAACAAAAAAATCAAGGCAAATATTATTTGTTGCCTCTTCATGTAACTGAGGCGCTTCAGGTTTGATGGCTTTTTCTGCATCGATGACAACTGGCAAAGGGGAAATATTTGGTGTGATCGCCTCTGCGGCTTCTTGTGCTTGTGATGCAGTTTTCGCTATTACAACAGCTATGGGGTCACCCACATGGCGAACCCGATCGATTGCAAGGCCCGAACGAGGAGGTACCACATAAGGTGTGCCATCGCGATTTTTCAGGGGTAAAGAACTCGGAATGTTACCAATTCCGTCTGCTGATAGATCAGCACCTGTATAAACGGCGACAACACCAGGCATAGAAATAGCTTCTGAAATTTCAATTGATTCTAAAACCCCATGGGCAACCTGACTGCGAACAAATCGAGCAAATAATTGGTTTTCCAAATTATTGTCATCTGTATAGTTTCCACCGCCAGTCAGGTGGCGTGGATCTTCGCTTCTAGTTACTGGTTGCCCTATTCCAAATTTGAGTGGCAGTTCCGCTGTATCTAGTGCCATTTTTTAACGACCTCCAACTTATAAGTAGTGTTTGGGGTATCATAGTCATCATCACTAGCTATTTTTCCAACCCCATCAGCGCAAATATCAATAGAAAGAACTACATAATCCGTTGCTATTGAACATTTTGTTCCGATATTTGATATAACAAGCTTTTCCTTTAAAAAGAAACCGAGTTACAATAGATATTTTTAATACCTATACTGTCGTGGCGACTATCCGTAAAGCAGGAGATCTTCCAATCATTTTGAGCAAGGTGAGATTTTTAAGCCGTGATTTTGACTGATAAATTAATTTATGAATTAAGGGCTGTTAGAATCTGATTTGTCATCTGAACATCGCCAAAGTTTAGGTAAAGTGAGTTTAGCGCTGATTGGTGTCCCTCAATAGTACTAGCTGCACAAGCATCTTCAACGATGAACGTATGATAATTTAACATCATCGCGTCTCTTGCACTCGATTCGACGCAGACATTTGTAGCTACACCACAGAAAATCAAAGTGTCGATACCGTACTCACCCAAAACCTTTTCAATATTCGAAGCTCCAGGAATAAAAGCGGAATAACGAATTTTATTTACTTTCGGATCTTCTTTGCGAACGTCTAAATCCCTCCAAAGTTTAAATCCATTACCATCTTTTGCGAGTTCCTTTTTACGCGTTGAAATTCGTCTTGGGGTCATGCGCCCGTAATGCGCACTCCATCCTTTGAACGCTTCTGGGTTCGTTATGTTGCGAATCCATATAACCTTGCCACCAAAGAGCCGCATCGAATTTGCGAGTTTATTCACATTTGGAACAATGTCCTCTGCGTATTGGCAATAAGATATCTGGTCTTTGGATAAATAAAAATTCTGCATGTCGATGACGATCAGAGCGGTTGATTTCGGCTCAAACTCGTTAAGACTATGCGGGCGTCCGTCTCGCTCAGTAATTTTTTCAACGTTTTCAGGTAACAGACAGGAAACTTCAATAGTCATCTTGAGCCTCAAAAGGATTGGTTTGTTAAGATGTTGTTGCCAAACAACACGTTGCTTCAGCTCAGTGAAGAATTTTTGTTCGCTTAAAATATTAATATATCATTCAGCTGCCGCAGCAATATTTTGGTTCAGCAAGGCAATAACTTCCTCAGTCGATTGTACGTCACCAAACTGCAAATAAAACTGATTGATCGAATTATTATGGAGGTCGTCGTCTGGTGCCGCACAGCCATCAGAGATCATCATAGTACGATAGTTTAACATCATACCGTCGCGGGCCGTTGACTCGCAGCAGGTACAGGTGGACACACCCGTTATCAACAAAGTATCAATATTGTGTTCCTTTAATACGGATTCTAGTTTTGAAGGAGATGGAATAAAAGCGGAGTATCTGGTTTTAGGAACAATCTTATCCTGATCATGAACGTCTAGTTCTGGCCAAAGGTCAAAACCACTCCCTCCTGGACTCATGCCTCTTACTCTTTTCATACTATTCTCGGAAGTCATGCGGTCATAATACGCAGACCAAAAATCTTGAGATTCTGGACCGGAATGTGTCTGAATCCAAATTACTAGTCCGCCAGCCCGTCGAGTAGCATCGGCTAGTTGGTTAATATTGGGTACTATCTCTCTAGCAATCGGGCACTCGGAGGGCTGCCCTTCACCCATAAAATAAATTTGCATGTCGACCACTACGAGGGCGGTCGCGGAACCATTTAGACTCTCAACTGAGTGTTTTTTGCCGCCGCGGCGAATTACGGTTTCAATATGTTCCGGTTTGATTATTGCCTTATGCATTGTCCGTCCTTTTTGTTCACCGTTCACTTCAAATATCTATCAGCACTAACATCAAAATGATAGTAGCAACTAAATATGGTTTTAAACACTGCCGCCTCCACTTGCACTGATAACGTCTCCTGTTACGTAGCGCGCTTGATCAGAAATTAAGAATCTGGCTACATCAGCTATCTCATTCGGATCACCTATTCTGTCAAGCATGGATTTATTTGCAGCATTTTCACGAGCGGTATTTGTGTATTCTGCGATCATCGGAGTTTCAGTTGCTCCAGGTGCGACGGTATTAACGCGAATATTGTATGGGCCTAGTGAACGGGCGAGGGAACGGTTTAGGCCATAGATAGCTGCTTTGGAGGTAACATAAGCGGGTCCGCCGCGCCCGCTGCCACCACCGACCCCACTTGCTTGCACAGACCCAGAGGATGTCAACACAATTGCCCCGCCTCCATTTTCTTTCATCCATTCTCCTGCAGCTTTTGCCACGTGAAATGAGCCTACGACGTTGACCTCTAGCACTCGATTCCACTCCTCCGTAGAAACATCTTCCCAATTCAGGGTAGAATGTATAGCGGCAAAATGGCACACGGCATCTAAACGGCCAAATTTTTCTACAGTCTGACTTACTGCATCACGGCAGGCATCTAAGGAAGATACATCAACGTTAAGGGCGATATAATGATCTTTCGGGGCTGCGTTTAATACTGTTTCGTGAACCGGTTTAACGTCGAGCGCAGTTACTTTATTTCCATCTTCTAATAGTCCGCGGGCGCATGCCGCGCCAATTCCGCCACCCGTTCCACTCACCAAAACTACCTGTTCTGCCATTACCACATATCTCCCTGATTGTTGAATTATTGTGCCATAGCTTAGCCTACGTTTCTTAATGATGCCAAGCATGCAGCAACTGCTTATTAATTTAATAAATGGACAAAGCTCGAGGCTAATTTCTTATACATATATCATGTTTTAATAAATAAAAGGTGCTGTTCAGCCTTGACAGGGCAGCTTCTATGATATCCCATCGCCGCAATCAGGCCGATTAATGAGTCTGACGTCGGGGCAAGTCTGTTTGGACATACAGAACCGTGACGTTGAAACAGGAGAACTTTACGTGTAAGTAGATTTCTGTGTTTCTGTGGCAGTTTGGGGTTCATGTGGCTTTGCTTTGTTCGCAGAAAAATTTTGTGTGACACTTGGCATTTGTGTTACAGGCAAGTTAATTTGTGTTTCGCAAACTATTTGCGAGTTTATGAGTGTAGGTTTTGAAGTGAAATTTATAGGCGAGAATAATGGAAGACATTTCCCTATTAAGTGAAGCCGGTCAGGCGCTAAACATATTATTTACATTTGAGAGACTCGGTTTCTTGGCCTTGGGGGTCATCATCGGTCTAATTGTGGGTGTAATACCCGGTCTCGGCGGTTTGGTGGGGCTATCCCTTCTATTGCCATTTACCTTTGATATGAATGCATATACCGCTCTGGCATTTTTGATGGGCTTGCAGTCGGTGACTGTGACCTCTGATACGATACCGGCGGTTATGTTCGGGGTGCCTGGTACAGTGGGATCGGCTGCGACAATTTTAGATGGCTATCCCATGTCTAGAAAGGGCCAAGCCGGTCGCGCTTATGGCGCTGCATTCACGGCCTCGGTGATTGGTGGTCTTTGGGGTGCCTTACTGCTCGGGGTCAGTATTCCTATTTTGCGTCCAGTCATGCTGCATATTGGTTCGCCGGAACTTCTTTCGTTCTGCATATTTGGTCTTTCACTAGCGTCAGTGCTTAGTGGTGGCTCTCTTCTTAAGGGCTTGGCAGGGGCTTGTATAGGTATTTTAGTATCTACCGCTGGCGATGACCCTCAAACGGGAACTCTGCGTTGGACTTTTGACTCACTTTATTTGTGGGATGGATTGCCGGTTGTGCCACTCGCGCTCGGGTTATTTGCTATTCCGGAATTAGCAGACTTAGCTATTCAACAGAAATCTATTGCTGCGGAGGGCAGAAGTACAAAAATTACTGATAGCCAGCTCGTAGGTGTACGGGATGTATTTAAGAGCTGGTGGTTGGTGCTTCGCTGCGGAACTATCGGCGCCGGCCTCGGGGCGGTTCCAGGTATTGGCGCATCCGTTGTTGACTGGATAGCCTACGGGCATGCCGCAAGAACTGAGAAAGATGCCGATATCCACTTTGGCAAGGGTGATGTCAGGGGTGTTATTGCCTCTGAAAGTTCCAACAACGCTAAAGAGGGTGGAGCTTTGGTTCCAACCATTGCTTTCGGTGTGCCGGGTTCTGCATCTATGGCGCTAATTCTTGGTGCGTTTTTAATACACGGTCTGGTACCAGGTCCGGATATGGTGACCAAGAAGCTTGATGTGACCTATACGATGGTTTGGTCTGTGGCTGTGGCTAACCTCCTTGGGGCAGGCATCTGCTTCACTTTTGCTAACCAGTTAGCTAAACTTGCTCTTATTCGTCCAGGAATTCTGGTTCCCATTGTTCTAGCCGTTGTGTTCGTAGGAGCATTTCAGGGGTCACGCCAATGGGGTGACATCTGGGCCTTACTTGGGTTCGGCTTGCTTGGTTTCATTATGAAACGCTTGCGCTGGCCAAGGCCTCCACTTGTGCTTGGCTTCGTGTTGGGTGGATTGGTTGAGAGGTACATGTTCATCTCAGTGGAACGATATGGAGCTCAATGGACTTATGACATAACGGAGTTTCCGGTAGTTGTTATAATGTTCGTTATAACTTTCTGGGGTATCATGAGCCCTTATATCCGAGACTCCCGTCAAAGGCGCAAGGATAAGGCCGCCGGTATTACTACTTCGCAAACCTCGACTTTTGCTTATAACAAGCGGGGTCTCGATCTCGATTTTGCGTTTGGAGCAGGCCTCTTCATTCTTTTTGTGATCGAGTTATCAATAGCTTCTACCTGGGAATTTGGTGCACGCCTTGTGCCACAAGTTATTGGTTATCTAGCTCTGATCATTTTGGCCTTCTTCTTGTTTGCCAAGCTTTTCTACCAGAAAGGGGCCAAGACTGTTACCTCGAAGGGAGCTGATGGGAAGGAGATTACTCAGCAAGAAGATGAAAGTGATGTTCACTTTGATATTGTTGTTGATTTTGGAGATATAGATAAAGCAACTATAACCAGGAGAGCCTTCGCCTATTTCGGTTGGTGTGGCGGTTTCTTTCTTATGGCTTCGATTGTTGGCTTAATGGTCTCGATGTTCTTATTTTTAATCGGGTATATGCGGTTCTGGGGTAAGGCCAGCTGGACCGTGACGTTAGGAATTGGCTGTTCACTCTGGATTTTCTGTTATGGCTTGTTCCATCACATTTTGATAATTCCGTGGCCACAGTCTGTGGTAGGGAATATATGGCCTGTACTGAGGACGATTAATTGGGCCAATCTATTTTAAGACAAACCTAATTTTTAAATAAAACGCCGGTCTTTTTTGACCGGCGTTTTTTTTATTTAGTTTTGAGTTATTTAAGAAAGTTTTTTATTTATTTTTTGATAAAATATTTGGTCCTTGGTTTGCGAACCATAATTAGTCACCTATTATTTATGCTTGCGAATTAGTTACGGAGTAAAATTTGATGTCCACTTCAAACTATGTATATCAAGAAGAGAATTTTGACGAAGAATTTGATGTTGTTGTGGTCGGTTATGGCTTCGCCGGTGGTGTGTCTGCAATTGAAGCGCATGATGCCGGGGCTAAAGTACTTTTAATAGAAAAAATGCCAGATCCGGGTGGCATTTCTATTTGCTCTCATGGTGCTATTTGTTCGACTCGAAACCCAGAGCAAGCCTTTACCTATTTGAAACATACAAATGCTGGACGTACGCCTGATCCCGTCCTTCGAGCTTTGGCAGAGGGAATGCAAGATAATGAAGCTTATGCGAGAGAGTTGTCAGAGGTTACCGGCGCTGAGTTTATGATCCGTGAGCGCGGCGGTAACTATCCGTTTCCTGGCGAGGACGCATTTTATTATACCCAGATCACAGCTATTCCCAATGTTGATGCTTCGACGGTTTATCCGCAGGTCAAAGGGCGCCCAGGAGGGCCTCTTGTCTTTTACGTTTTAGAAAAAAATGTTGCCGAAAGAGGAATTGATGTGCGGTGTAATACACCTGCAAAGAAACTCATTTCTACAGATGAAAAGGAAGTGATTGGTGTTATCATTGACAGCCCTAATGGTAAAAAACGTATCCGGGCCCGGAAGGGAGTAATACTTGCAAGCGGAGGTTTTGAAGCCAACGAAGAAATGCAAAAACAATATTGGCAAATTAAGCCTGTAACTTCGGCGGCGAATGGTGGCAATACGGGTGATGGCATTCGGATGGCCCAGTCACTTGGTGCTGACCTTTGGCATATGTGGCATTTTCATGGGTCTTATGGCTTTCTGCATCCAGAGAAAGAAAAATTTCCGTATGGAATTCGCGTTAAAAGATTTCCTGATTGGATTCCTGGCCTTGAAAGTCGGGCAGTGGTTCAGGCGCCTTGGGTAATCGTTGACCAGTCTGGGCAGCGCTATATGAACGAATTTCCACCATACGTTCAAGATACCGGTTGGAGACCAATGGAACATTACGATCCGGTGACGCAAAGTTTTCCGCGTATTCCTTCTTTGCTAATTTATGACGAATTAGGACGTCGTCGTTTTCCGATGGGTAACCCAGCTTACAATGAACGGGATATGACATATGTCTGGAGCACGGATAACAGCAAAGAGATCGATGAGGGGATCATTAAGAAAGCTGATACAGTTGGCGAGTTAGCGGAAATGTTTGGAATAGATGGCAGTAAGGTGGAAGAGACACTCAAACACTGGAATGACATGTGTGTTTCCAAAGATGACGTTGACTTTGGACGTCCCGCAGGGACGATGATGAAAATTCAGCGGCCACCGTTTTACGGTGGTCAAGTCTGGCCTGTTTTATCAAATACGCAAGGTGGTCCTGTCCATGATGCCAAGCAGCGTATTATTGACGTTAATGGTAACGCAATTCCACGTTTATACGCTGCTGGTGAAATGGGCAGTTCATTTGGTCATCTTTATCTTGCGGGCGGTAATATAGCAGAATGTTTTGTGACGGGTCGTATTGCGGGCAAGGAGGTTGCAGGTCTGGCATCATAAGAGAAAAAATTGGAAGGCGGAGGTCTTAATTTTAATATAGATAAAATTTCTTAAGTTTAAATCTCTTTCATGATGCCACTATTATTGCCAAGTTTGTTTTGAGAATATAGTTTTTGAAAATTAAACAAACCTAAAATGAGCGGATCCAAAATTTCTGGGAGCCCTTAAATATTCCGGGGAGATTATTAGTATGGCGTACGACCCAAATTCTTTTGATGGCAAAGGTTATCCGGATTTTCAAGACCACCTTGAAGCTCTAGATAAGGCTGGCCTTCTTACGAAAATTGATAAGACCGTAAACAAGGATACAGAAATGCATCCCTTGGTTCGTTGGCAGTTTCGCGGCGGCATTCCGGAACCTGATCGTAAGGCCTTTGTTTTTAATAATATTACCTGTTCCCGGGGACAAGATTATCAGCTACCCGTAGCAATTGGAGCTCTTTCAGCTAATCGTGCGATTTATAGTATAGGGATTGGTGCTAGTGTTGATGAGATAGGCAAGGTTTGGAGTAACGCTATTGCAAATCCAATCGCTCCGCGTGAGGTTTCGGAGGCACCGTGTCAGGAAGTAGTGATTGATTCAGGCCTCGAAGGAGAGGGTAAAGGGCTGGATTGTTTACCCATTCCTATTTCGACCCCAGGTTTCGATAGTGCTCCTTATTTTACTGCTACCGGTTGTATAAGCCGTAACCCTGAGACTGGTGTGCAAAATATGGGAACATATCGAGCTGGACTTAAAAGCTCAACCAGAATGGCAGTGAGGATGTCTGTTCGTTCTGGAGGTGCTGAGGGGCACTTGCATTGGCTTGAATACAAGAAACGTGGTGAAAAAATGCCAATGGCAATTATGTTAGGTGGTCCACCTAGTGTTTGCTACTGCGCCCCGCAGAAACTACAACTTGGGGTTGATGAAATAGCGGTAGCCGGAGGCTTAGTTGGCAATCCCATAAATATGGTAAAGGCCAAGACTGTTGATTTATTAGTTCCAGCTGAGGCGGAAATCATTGTGGAGGGTTACATTGACCCAGAATATCTCGAACCAGAGGCGCCTTTTGGGGAAAGTCACGGACATATAGCGCTAGAGGATTATAATAATATAATGGAAGTTACAGCAATTACACATCGCAAAAATGCTGTAATTGCATCGATTATTTCGCAAGTAACTCCGTCTGAATCGAGTGTGATCAAGAGGGTGGCCTGGGAACCGATATGGTTTAACCACCTAACTGAACATTTAGGTATAAAGGGTATAAAGCGGGTATCAATGCACGAGCCGTTAACAAATATCCGCCGAGTTTTATTTATTGTATTTGAGCGAGGGGTCCCTACGACAGAAATTTGGCGTGCACTATATGGAGCTTCGGTTCTAAATTCGGCTGTTGGAAAATACATCATAGCAGTAAACGAAGATATTGATCCAGATGAAGGCGATGCAGTTTTTTGGGCGCTTGCCTATCGTGCTAATCCGGCCCTTGATGTTGCAATCCTTCCTCATCGGGATAAGGGACATGGTCCGAAAAGTGATCTCAGAATGGGCCGAGAGGAGGCCACCATGTTGATAGACGCTACGTTAAAATCAGATATGCCCCCAATTGCACTGCCAAAAAAAGAATATATGGAAGATGCAAAGGCACTTTGGGAAAAACTTGGTTTACCCGCGTTGAAGCCAGAAAGTCCCTGGCATGGTTACTCACTTGGAGATTGGAATGACCAATGGGATGAAATGGCAAGAAAAGCAGCGGAAGGTAAATACCTTGAGAACGGTCGAAGAAGTGCGCAATTTCGTCGTAATGATGTGTCTCCAAATACCTCCATCCGAGAGGTATCTGGTAACCCTTTCGAAGACGAATAATTGAAGGTACGAAATTGACCATAAGTCGCAACGACTGGATCGAAGCAGCTTGGGATGTATTAGGCATATCTGGTGTCGATAGTTTAAGTATAGAGCGATTAGCTCTGCAACTGGGTGTTACTAAAGGTAGTTTTTACTGGCACTTTAAGAGCCGTCAATTGCTGATTGATGCTTTGTTAGAACGTTGGCTTGGTATGAGAGAAGAAACCTGCCCTAGTTATAGTGACGAATCTAATCAGCCCGGCGAATCAATATGGAAGGTAATAGAGAGGGGCATTGAGCGTGGCACAAGGGGGCAAGCGGCAGCTCTTCGTCTCTGGGGTCAGAATAACCCAGAAGTAGCCATTAGAATTGAAAAAGCCGATGCACTTCGTCAGAAATTTTTAGTTAAGCAGTTTCTGTGTCTAGGTCATGACCAAGATACTGCTGAGAATCGTGCCGAAATTTATATGGCTGTAATCAGTGCCGAATTTCTACATTCTGGTAGGCTTGATATAAATGAGCGTCTTTTGAATGCACGTCGTAAGCATAATATGCTAGTACGTTAAACATCATCTGAGAGGTGAAGATTTAAATTTTTCTAGTATTAAGTCATTAAAATTTAATTGGGTTGTAATAATATTTTTGTCAAAAATATGGAGGCATCGATGCCATTTGATGTAGTAGACAAGGGAAAGATGGCGACTGAATCTGAGGAGATGCGAATGTTGCGTGAGGCTAATATTGAGAAGGCCCCTCAAGCAGAATTTTTTAAACTCCGGGCGCAATTACTAAAACAAGGCCGGAGTAATCAAGTGGTCGCTGATACCGGTAATATGTGGGCTAACCTAAAAGTATATGCCTCGGGGGGTGAAAACGGGCTGCATAACCATACCGATCAAGATCACTTTCACCTCGTTCTTAAGGGTAAAGCATGTTTCTATGGCCCTAGAGGTGAAGAAAGAATTTGTGATGCTTATGAGGGGGTAATGTTGCCATCAGGCAGTTACTATCGCTTTGAGGCAGTTGGCGATGAACCGCTCATCCTGTTGCGTGTTGGAGCCAAGACCGAGCCTACAGCAGAGCATCCGCGTTATAACATCTATGGAAAACCCCTAAAAAGTAATGCTAAGGAGAATGGTCGCGTGGAGGTAATCGCTTTTCCAGATGAATTTTGGGGTGCCGAGGAATAAACATTATATCTTCTTTAATTAATTAGATACTATGGAAAATTGAGTTCAACCATACGGTGCCGTATTGACTTGCTGTACTGGCAAAAATAAGTTCTTCCAAATATCAAGTAATAATATTCACCTCCCTTTATAAAATGAGGAAATTAAGAATGGCTAAATCCATCCGGCAACAAACTGCTGCTGATCGAGGTTACGTTGATCTTCACGAGCACATTGTTGCATTGCGCGAGGCCGGTTTATTGTTTGAAGTTGACCGGGAAATTAATAAAGACACAGAAATGCATCCACTAGTGCGTTGGCAATATCGCGGGGGCATTGAAGAGGAAGATCGTAAGGCGTGGTTGTTCAACTCAGTCACGGACGCGAAGGGTCGAAAATATGATATTCCGGTTCTGGTTGGTGGGCTTGCAGCGAATAGTGCCGTCTACAAACTAGGTATGGGGTGCGAACTTGATGAAATAAAGGAAACGTGGATTAAAGCCTTAAATAATCCGATCGACCCTTCTGAGGTGCCTTTTGATGAAGCACCCTGCCATGAATTAGTATATGAAGGGGAAGATCTTCTCAATGGTTTCGGCGTAGACCAAATACCTGTTCCTATCTCGTCACCTGGGTGGGATAACGCACCGTATTTTACGGCTTCGCATTTCATAACTAAGGATCCTAATAACGGTATACAAAACATGGGTAATTACCGTGCGATGGTAAAAGCCCCTAACCGCGTAGGTTTTAATCCTTCAATTGAGTTGCGCACGGGGGGGTATATGCATTGGGAGGAGTGGAAAAAAATAGGTAAGCCAATGCCGTGTGCTATTGTAATTGGCGCGCCTCCGATAGTTTCTTTTACAGCGGTGCAGAAGGTTCCAGAAAAATACGATGAATTTCAAGTTTCCGGTGGACTGTGTGGGAAACCACTCAATGTCGTGAAGGCAAAAACGGTTGATATTCTGGTACCAGCCGAGGCAGAAATCGTGATTGAAGGATATATTTCTACGGATTTACTAGAACCAGAAGCCCCGTTTGGCGAAAGTCACGGCCATGTTAATTTGCAAGAGTATAATGGCTTTATGGATGTAACAGCAGTAACTAGACGAGAAAACGCCGTGATGGTTTCTTGGGTAAGTCAGGTTACTCCGTCGGAGAGCTCTGCAATCAAAAGACCGGCTTATGAAGCTGCCCAAATAGAACATTTGCGTGACCACCTCGGTATCAAGGGTATTAAGCATGTATGCACTCACGAGCCACTAACATCACTTCACAAGTTAATTATTGCCGTTGTCGACCGCGAAATGCCTCGGACCGAGATTTGGCGCGCACTCTACGGTATAGCCTCGCTAAGAAGGGCAGAGGGGAAATGGGTGATTGCAGTCAATGAAGATATTGATCCCGACGATACTAATGCAGTTTTTTGGGCCATGTCATATCGCTGCAAACCACATAGGGACGTAGAAATTCTAAAAAACAAAGATGAAGGGCACGGTCCCAGAAGTTTGCAGGATTCAAACGACTCCGCTGTTTTGATTGATGCAACCCTCAAAGAGACATATCCGCCAGTATCACTACCCAAACGTGAGTATATGGAGGGTGCTGCTGATATATGGTACGAACTTGGGTTACCTAAGCTAAAACCACAGCGACCCTGGTATGGTTACGATATGGGCGAGTGGAATGAAGACCTTGAAACCATGGCCCAGCGCGCTGTCAAAGGTGAATATTGGCAAACAGGAGAAATAATAGCGCAAAAGCGCCGAGGCGATTTGAAAATGAACACCGAGGTACGTACTCTTGGTGAGGGTACTCCGGGAGCTGGCGATAGAAAAGAAAAGGGAGAACTTACATGGGACGGCTTGAAGGACGCGTCGCACTCGTTACGGGTGCAGCCCAAGGAATAGGAGCAGAGTTCGCTAAAGGCCTAGCGCGAGAAGGGGCAAAAATTGCCATATCTGATCTAGATTCTGGTCAGACTGTTGTCGATATAATAAAGCAAGCGGGCGGAGATGCTGTAGACGCTCCTTGTGACGTTTCTGATGAAGCTTCTGCACGCGGTGCCGTTCAAAAAACAGTGGAAGCTTATGGTCGTTTGGATATTCTAGTCAATAACGCTGCTATTTTTACCATGGTTGACCGTGCAAATTTTGATAAAATTACTGTCGACGACTGGGATCGGGTGAGCGCTGTAAATATCAAGGGCGTCTGGATTATGTGCAAAGAAGCAGTTCCAGAGATGCGCAAGCACCAATACGGCAAGATTATTAATATTTCATCCGGTCGTGCCTTTAAGGGGTCCACGCATTTTCTTCATTACGACGCATCAAAAGCTGCGGTAGTCGGGATTACGCGTTCACTAGCGAGAGAGATCGGGGGTGATAATATATGTGTTAACGCCATAGCTCCTGGGGCAACTGCGAGTGAAAATGTTCTTAAACGGGATACTGAGCTGGGTACGAGTATGGACGGCACGGTAAAAACAAGGGCTCTCAAACGGATTGAAACACCAGAAGACCTTGTTGGGGCATGCCTTTTTCTTGCTTCTGCTGAAAGCGACTTCATAACTGGGCAAAGTTTGGTAGTTGATGGCGGTTCAGCAATGCACTAAAGGCCATGGAAATAAACCGTTTATCAAAGGCACTTGGAGCTGAGGTAATTGGAATAGACCTCAACTTTATTCAAGAGCGCGAACTTGAGAAAATTAGTGCCGCATTTTTTGAATACCAGCTGCTGGTGTTTAGGGAACAGAAACTTGAGCCTCGTGCCCAAATCGAATTCAGTAAAAGATTTGGACCTATTGAAACCCGTGAAGGGAGACCCTTCACGTTGCAAAGCTTCCCTGAGGTAACAGTTCTTTCCAACCGGTTGCAGGAAGGAGAGCCAGTAGGTGTAATCAGTGCCGGTGATTTTTGGCATTCAGATTTGTCATTTGCCAAGGTCCCATCTCGTGTGACATTTCTTTATGCACTAGAGGTGGCCGAAGAGGGAGGCGACACAGAATGGTCTGACCTATATGCCGCTTATGACACCCTCTCAAATAATCTTAAGAAACAGATTGACGGACTTAAAGCTATCCATGTCTTTGATCGCAGGCGCAATAACAGGGCTCAAGTTGATCAACAATTTTTCAATTCAGTTGAAAAAGTCTACGGAGTTGCGGTTCCAGATGCGGTACATCCAATCGTAAGAAGGCACCCGATAACAAAACGCAGGGCACTCTATATTTCCCCGCGTTTTGTCGTGGGTATTGAAGGAATGGAAGATTCTTCGGCACAGCCTCTCCTCGATGAACTTTTTGAGCATCAAATAAATCCTGAATTTCGCTATCGGCATAAATGGAATAAAGGTGATTTATTAATGTGGGATAACCCTTCTTTGATCCACATAGGGCGGGGAGGCATTAAAGCGCCCGGAATTCGTCACATGCATCGCACTATGGTAATAGGAGAAGAACCATATTAATTTTTTTACAATTTAGTGCAGCTACTACCACCATTTTAAACTGACCGCGTTATTTAATCTTTGAAGGAGAATTTCATGCCCGGAGGGAGTGATTTACTTGACGTTATTTTTAACAAGGGACGCACCTATGATTCATTTCTAGAAAAGGCCGTACCAGAATCCCTACTTCAAGAGGCTTATGACCTAGCTAAGATGCCTCCTACCAGTGCCAATTGTCAGCCAATGCGGATCGTATTTCTTACATCCCAAGATGCTAAGGATCGTCTGGCACCTGCACTCTCCTCTACAAACAAAGAAAAGACATTGAAGGCTCCGGCAGTCGCTATTATTGCTCACGATTTAGCATTTTTTGAAAATCTACCAAAACTTTACCGTATCCCTGGTGCGGAGAAATGGTTCATGGGTCAAGAGGGCCTGATAGAAGAAACAGCATTCCGTAATGGTACTTTGCAGGGTGCTTATTTTTTATTAGCCGCACGCGCAGTAGGTTTGGGAGTAGGTCCCATGTCTGGGTTTGACAATGCAGTTGTCGATAAAAACTTTTTTTCAAATTCAAACTGGCGTTCAAATTTCATTTGTAATCTTGGTTACGGTGACGAGAATACAGTACCTGAAAGAGATCCGAGGCTCGAATTCGCCGAAGCGTGCGAGGTGTTATAATTATGGATGCCTCGGGGACGAAAGGCAAAGTAGTTCGAAGTTTCGATCAACACAAACTGAAGCTGGGTTTGTTTGGGCTTAACTGCTCTGGAGGTCTTTCGGCAACATTGGTTGCTGAGCGTTGGGGAGGGACTTGGGAGGAAAACCTAGCAATAGCGCAGATGGCCGATGATGCGGGTCTAGACTTTTTATTGCCGCTTGGTCGTTGGAAAGGTTACGGTGGTGAGACTGATCATAATGGTGGAAGCTTAGAGACCCTTACTTGGGCTTGTGGCATACTCGCCGCCACGAAAAATATTATGGCATTCGGCACTGTACACGTCCCTTTATTTAATCCAATTGTTGCCGCAAAACAAATGGTAACAGCTGACCAAATTGGTGGTGGCCGTTTTGGTCTTAATATTGTTTGTGGCTGGAACCTTGGTGAATTCAATATGGCAGGTGTGGAGCTTAATTCCCATGAGGCGCGGTATGAGCAAGGGCAAGAGTGGGTGGATATAGTCTCAAGAGCGTGGACTGCAGACGAACCCTTCGATTACGCCGGTAATCATTATTCAGTAAAAGGCGCGTTGATGAAGCCCAAGCCAGTTTCAGGGAATCGACCTCTCGTGGTATCAGCAGGTAATTCGAAGCGTGGCCGGGAATTTGCTGCCCGTAATTCAGATATGATGTTCACAGGAATTAAGGTTGATATTGAAGAAATAAGCCAAGATATAGCACCCCTAAAGGCCCAGGCGAAAACCTTTGGGCGGGATATCGGTATATTCACTAATTGTTACGTTGTTTGTCGTCCTACAAGGAAAGAAGCTGAGGACTATCATGACTATTACGCCCTTGAAATGGCTGACCAAGAAGCGGTAGAAAATCTAATTGCGGGGAGGAGCGTACGAGGCCGTTTTGATGGTCTTCCAGAGGAAATGCTGCGAAATCTTAAGCAAAGGGCCGGCGGAGGAAATGGAGCTTATCCGGTCGTTGGTGACCCAGATGATGTTGCAAACCTGTTAATTAGACTCAATGAGGCCGGAATTGATGCCTTTGCCATGGGAATGGCTAATTATCTTGAGCATTTCCCTTTCTTTCGTGATGAGGTTTTACCAAGACTAGAAAAAGCAGGATTTCGCTAAGGGTTATTGATTTGTGATTGGGGCAGTTTGACAATCATAGCCGCAACAATTGTGGTTGCGATCGCTAGTGCTAAAAAAATCTGAGGTATACTCCACCCTAAAGCTAGAAAGACAGCAACAATCATGGCGCCAACGACCATAAACAGAGCATTGATAATGTTATTGGCTGCAATTGTACGGGACCTAAGTTTTGGTTCGCTATAGCTTTGAACGATAGCGTAAAGTGGAACACTATAGAGACCGCCGAATATTGAAATTGCCGTTAAGTCCAGAAGAATACGCCAGTTGTAAGGATCAACTATAAAGTCTTTTGCATCTATTAAATTCGAATTCGAGGGATTTAAACCTTTACTGGCAAAGTAAAGGTCAAAGGTAAATATTGCGAGACCAAGCGCACTGACGGGAACAAATTTAGCAGAAATTGAACCTTTTAAAATTTTGGAACAAAATCCAGAGCCGATGGCAATACCTACAGAAAATGTTACCATAAAAAGGGTTACAACTGTGGCATCACCGCCAATTTGGCTTTTAGTGAAGTTGGGAAACTGCGTAAGGAATGTCGCTCCAACAGCCCAAAACCATGAGATGCCCAATATGGATATTAACACTGGGGGCCTTTTCTTCGCTATGCCAAAGATCCAGACAGTTTCTTTTAATATATTGGGGTTTAATTTAATCTTTATATCGGCCGCCTCGGCCCTTGGAATTCGGTGACTTGATAGCCAACCAATAGTAGCGATTAAAAGCAGTAAAATTGAGATGATAAATAGGCCTTGGTCAGTGACAATGAGTAAGCCCCCGGCTATGGTTCCCAATAAAATTGCCAAGAATGTTCCACCCTCGATGAGAGCATTTCCAGCAACCAGTTCTTCTTTGGAGAGGTGATTGGGAAGGATCCCATATTTAAGGGGTCCAAAAAACGTGGACTGGCTTCCCATCATAAAAAGGATAGTCATAAGAAGATATGTATTTCTATAATAAAACCCTATAACCGCAGCGATCATAATTACAATCTCCGCTAATTTTATTAATTGTATAGTTTTTGATTTTTCGAATTTATCTGCTATTTGGCCCGCAGTCGCAGAAAATAAAAAAAATGGTAATATAAAAATACCTGCTGCAATAGTTACGAGGATACCGGGGTCGTAGGAAACTTTGCTCGTTAGCCCAAAAGTAATCATTACAATTAAAGCCTGTTTCATTAAATTATCATTCATTGCACCGAGAAACTGGGTAATGAACAATGGTAAAAATCTTTTTGTTTTGAGAAGTTGAAAGGTTGTATGGTTCATAGACTTTTACAAAGAACTTGCCCGAGCTTGGACA
>MDTE01106673.1_pt1 | contig 17509 bp, 13 predicted proteins | sample 811231 | NCBI WGS metagenome assembly MDTE01 (sample SAMN05326651, study PRJNA326480) | marine metagenome | isolation source: seawater | place: Indian Ocean: Red Sea | collected 2010
CCCGCCCTGCTCGCAACGCAAGGATCAGTGCTTCGGGCTCGGCGAATTCACTCAGTTCAGGCATGGTTAGAAAACCACCTTCCAATATATCAAAGATGGTCTCAAACCCTAAGACAACACCGCTCTTTTGCGGTGGACGGCGCCGTTCCTTGCCCTCACCGACGTCATGCACCAGCCACGGCTGATTCGCTGTATTCGCGGGTGACCACCATGCCGATCAGGGCGCCGAGTGGGGCCACGAACATGGAGATCAGCAAGACGGGAAAGGAGACGTAAATCGGCTTCCCCGTCGCCACCAGGCGCTGCCAGGTCCAGCGGCCCACGAAGAGATCGAACGCCAAGTAGTGAAGCCAGCCGATGAGGATGACCTCTCGCTCGGAGAACATCTCCACCACGATGTCGGGGCTTGGCATGTCGCTTCCCAGCAGCACGAGGATGTCAACGAGGTTCGGAAGCACGGCGAGGCTGTAGGCGGCGGCCAACGGGGCGAGGTAGACCCATTCGTTTCGCATCAGGGCCGCCGTTCGCTCGTGGGTGGGAGCAAACCACATCATCAGCCAGAACGGGAAGATGTAGATGCTGGAAAACCAGAACAAGACGTCGATGAAAGCCACCATGTCACAGGCCACCCGTCTCCATGATGTTCAAGGCTTCCTCCAGCACGGTCGCGTTGGCCCAGTACGTCTTGGACGTCCACACGAGCCGACCTTCGCTGTCCAGCACCTGAAGCGTGGGGGTCACCGGCATCTCAAACGCTCGGTAGAGGCCCACATCGGTCATTTCACCGGATTCAGCGTCGATCACGGTGGTCGACTGTGAAGGGAGCAACAACGGCCATGGCGTGTAGGTCGAACTGTTGTTGTCGGTGTAGCGTTCACGCACATCGTCCATCGATTCAAACGATGGATAGCGGTGAACGGAAACGATGTTGGTGGTGTTGGAGACATTACCGGCTTGCAGTTCTTCGTTGAGCATGGCCGTCCAGTCGTGACAACCGGCGCAGCCTGCGGCCACCCAAAGCATCAGCACGGGGCCGTCAAACGAGTTTCGGAGGTCGTGGGTGGCGCCGTTGTCCACGTCTCGGTCAAAGGTGGGCGCCACGAAGGAAAGGCGTTCGGGGACCGGCGAGAGCACCGCTTCTTCTTCGGTGTCAGCGGCCTCTTCCATGGGCGCAGCGGTGCAGCCGGCCAGCATCATCAACAGCACCATCAGCGAAACGATTTGTTTGGCTCGAATCATGTGTGTTAACCCGCCCGTACCGTATATCAACGCCTGTTCAAAATCCGAAGTTCATGACCCAGTAGATGGCGTCCCACCAGGTGCATTGTATCGAGAGCATGACCGAGCCAGCGACGACCACGTTGGCGCCTTGAAGTCGCCCACGGGCCGGCCAGACGAGCACAGCAAAGCCGACGGACGCCACTCCCGCCATCCAAAGCACGGCCACGATGGCGACCATGCCCAGCGTGGACGGTCCTTCGATGTAGAGACGTGTCAGGTCGATCCACACCAGTGAACACAACAAGAAGGCTGCAAAAAGCACCATGAGGCGCTGAACACCCCGCCCGTCATCGGTGGCCCACGGCCAGTGCAGGGAAGCCACCTGCGCCTCGGTCCAGGCGAAGAACAATCGGTGAAACATCATCAAATAGCCGGCCGCAGCCACAAACATCCACGGCACGATGAACGATTGCATCGAGGTCGGGACATCGCCCCAGTAAACGCTCGGGTCATCGAACGCCCCCACCCCGCGCCAGTACGACACCAAAATGAGCGGCCCGACCATGTTGGCGAACCAAAAGACCGTGGAGCGCTTCATTCGCTTTCACCCCGTGCTTTGGCCGCCGTGCGCTTGAGGAACGGGCTGTAAAGGGCGGGCAGGATGAGCAGGCTTGAGAGCAAGGCCAGGCTGATGGCCACAACGAACGCCTGACCGAACAGACGCAGCGGCAAAAGCGCAGAGAGGTTGAGCACGGCAAATCCACCCGCTGTGGTCAACGCAGCGCCCGCCATTGCTCGCCCGGTCGTGGCGGAGGATTTGGCCACCCACACCTCAGGGGGAGCGAGCGGTTGATGTTCGGCCTCTTCTTCCAGCCGTGTGGTAAAGTGGACGGCGTAATCAACGCCAAGTCCCAGCGAAAGGGCACCGATGGTGACGGTTTGCGAGTTGATGTTGTAGCCCGTGTAGCCCATGATGCCGTACACCCACACGACGACCATCATGAGCGGAATCCATGACACGACGCCGCGCTGCAGACCTTCCTTCACGTCGTTGCCGTTTCGGACCGTGTGAATGCCCACGAGCATGAACAGGATGACGACGGCCACGATGCCGGTCGACTGGACCGAGGCGGTGGCGACGTCGGACGTTGTCTGGGCGTTGATCAGGGCGCGTCCGCTGAGGCGCAAGGTGTAATCGCCACCGATTTCATCGGACAGCTCGTCCAAGGCCGCCTCAATGCTCTGGGCAAGGTCCACCGTTTCACTCCAGCCGAGGGTGTCGGCCTGGAAGGAGAGCAGGGTTTGTTGGCCGTCCCGCGCCAGCAGACTCTTGGTCGCTTCAATGCCCGTTTCGTTGAGCGTTGACCACGCCAGCAGGGTGTCAAACGCCGCTTCGTCTCCGGTTTCAGCCCCCGCCATGATTTGGTCGAGGACCGGGTCTTGGAGGCGAGCCTGTTCGTACACGTTCCAAACGCCGCTGGGCAAGCCGCTGATATCGTCGCGAGCCGACATCAGTTCGTAGACTTCGGTCCACACCATGGAACCGGTGGCGCTGATAACGTCGCCGTCAATGACCACGTACAGCGGTGAGCGGCTGGTTCCGAATTCGTCGCTGATGAGGAGGAAGTCCTGCACAACGGGCACCGAATCGTCCAGTTGATCTCGTTGCTCAAACGCCACCTCGAGTTGCTGAAAACCTGCGGCCATCGGCACGAGGAGAAGCAGCGCAATCGCGCCCACTTTCAGCGGTTGGGTGGACAACTTCCCCAGTCCCAAAGCCACCGGACCGACCCCCACCTTGCTCGCCTTCTCCAAGGGCAGTTTCTTGGTTGGGAAGATGAGCATGAGCGCTGGCAGCGCAGAAATGCTGAGGAGGTAGATGAGGAACAACCCGATCGCGATCACGGTGCCAAAGACCTGAAGGAACGCCAACGTGGACAGACGGAAGGAGAGGAAACCGACGATGTCGGTGGTGATGGCGATCATCAGTGCAATGGACGTCAGGACCGTTCCTTGCCGGATGGCGCGCTGGCGAGAGGTTTTGTCAAAATCCCGTAGCGTGATGCGACCCTGTGGATTTCGTTGTTCTTCTTCTTTCAATTCCTCACGAACCCTGAGGACGACGTGGAGACCGTAGTCAACACCAATCGCCAGCAGCAGCACGGGGATGGAATTCATGGCTGCGTTGAACGTCATGTTCACCCCGGCAAATTGCAGCCATCCGGAGAGGCCGTAGGTGGCGGCTATCGCAACAACGGTGAGGATCAGGACGTAGGCGGTTTCCCGAACACTGCGGAAGTTGAACCACAAAATGATGCCAAGCAGGAGCATCGCAGCACTGGTGAGCATGCCGATTTCCTTGCCGATGGTGGCGCTGGAATTCTCGGCGAATTGGGCGAAGGAAAAGGTGCGCAAGTCGCTGTCGTTGGTGGCCGCCACGACCTCGAGTTCCATCGATTCCGCCCAAGCCGTCAGATCGGCCTGCACGTCGCCGAGGATGTCGTAACCGTAGTCCAACGGCTCGCTTGACACCACCAGCGTGATCATCACGGGGCCGTCCGATACCCAAGGGTCATCACCGTCCTCCGTGGGGAGGCACGACAGAATCCCCGCTCGAAAATCGATGGACTGGAGGCCTGCGATGGGACCGAGTTGGCCCTGAAGTGGACCGGTGACGGCCAAAATTTGACCCGTTTGTTCGGGCGTTCGTTCTTGCGTCATGGCCGAAAGTTGGCCCATGAGTTGGCCGAGCTCCTCGTCCAAGTTGTTCCCCGTGTCCATGCGTGCGAGCCACGCGGCGGGTTCGCTGGGGTTCCAGGCCAACAAGCGTTCGGGCGTGACGGGTTCAACGCTCGGCACGGCGAGGGAGGCGTTTGACAGGTTGGCAAGGGCCGAGGAAAGGTTGGCCTCGTCGCTGGCCGTTAGGACCTCAACGGCTGCCGATTGAAGGTCCGTCAACCAGATGGAAGCGGTTGTTTCGTCCTGCAGGGCCATCCACTGCATGGCTTGACCTGCCGGACCGTTGTTGGCTTGGGTGCCAAACAGCGGGTAGTGGTAGGGCTGGAACTGGCTGTCGTTGAGCATCATCGCCTCGATGACGGCCAGTTGTTCCCATGTTTCTGCCTCGAGGAGCGCCTCGGTGTCAATTTCATCAAGGAAGCGGATAAAATCGATGTTGGCACGGTATTCGGATTCGATCTCGTTGAGCAAATCAACGCTCGGGTCGTCGGGGAAGAACCCGTCCTCGCTGTTATCGAATTGGAGATGCATTCCCCCGGCGGCCAGCGTGAACATGGCCAACATGACGGCAGCAAAAGCTTGCTTTGGTCGGTCCACGCTCCAATCCGTCAACACCATGAAAGGATTTCGCATGATTTTTGCACATTCTTCTGGCTTATAACCGTCCGTTTCCAAACCCCGCAGATGTCATCGAATTCGGTTGAAGAAGGCATTGAAATACCGTCAACGAACCTTGGGAAGGCATGGGTGAACCAACGTTCTATTTTGGCTACGGTTCAAACCTCGACGCCGAGGATTGGGCAGCTTGGTGCCGTGCCAGAGGCGCCGACCCGACCGCCATGGTCGAGGTGTGTTCTGCGTGGCTGCTCGACCACTCCATGCGCTTCCACTACCGCTCGAAAGGACGGGGTGGCGGTGCCGCGGATGTGGTTGAGGATGCAAGGGGCACCGCCGTTCCCGGAGCTCTCTTTACCCTGTCCGAGGAAGGTTGGAACTCAATGAACCGAAAAGAGGGCCACCCCAACGTCTACCGCCAAACGCCGGTTCAGGTCATCACCGCCCAGGGCGAGGCCGTGGAGGCGGTCACCTACGTCGTTCAGCCAGCGCGACAGCGCTCTGAATTGGTGGCACCGACCGAAGCGTACGCTGCGCTGATCCGAGACGGGCTTCTGAAACGACAATTACCAATTGGACATTTGAAATCTTCAACTGAACATCTTGATGCAAAATCAACGATTGAGCACGTCTTTGTTTACGGGACGCTGATGAAAGGAAACGAGCGTTGGCCACGCATGCGCCCCTGGTCCACCGAGGGGCCGGTCATCGGTAGCGTGCGGGGGCGGCTCTATCATCTGGGGCACTACCCCGGGTTGCGCCTTGACGAGGGAGGTGTTGTTCACGGCGAGGTGCACCGCTGCGAGGACATCGAAGGAGCCTTGGGGGAACTCGACACCGTGGAGGGCGTCGATTCGGTCGAACCGAGCGCAGGACTCTACCTTCGTGTGCCGGTGCGGGTTGACACCAAATCGGGGACTCGTTGGGCGTGGACGTACGTCATCAATCAGCTTCCATCATCAGCCGTTCCACTGGACGACGGTCGCTGGGTGGCGTGAACGTTCACTCAAGCTCGAGCAGCACGGCGCCCTGAGCCACCTGGTCGCCCGGATTGAAATGAACGGCGGTGACCGTTCCGTCGGTCGCCGCCACAATTCGGTGTTCCATCTTCATGGCTTCCAGCACCATCAGGGGCGCTCCGGCCTCGACCACGTCGCCTTCACTGACGAGCACTTCAAGCACCTTGCCGGGCATGGGCGCCACCAGCCCACCTTCGTGTTCGGTTCCCGCCGATCCGGGCTCGATCCGCTCCCACTTGTACGTGCGACCGTTGAGGTGAACCCACCAGACATCACCCACCTTGGCGGCGTGGGCCAAGCAGGTCCGCCCGTCTCGCAAGGTGAGGTGGAGTCGGCCCCGGTTGTGTTGAACCAAGGTTTGTCCTTCAAGCGTGAGGGCGTCTCCGTTTCGCTCGAGGGTGACCTCGACGGGTCCATCGGGCGAAGCGAAGGTGTGTCGCATCAGGGGTACCTCCGTTGGAGGGTGCTAAACGGGCTGATGGGGCCGGCTTCGCTGTCCGCTGAGACGGTGGCTCGTGTTCGGTGGAGACCGAGGGTTTCTGCACCGGCCGCCACCAAGAGCGCCGCGTCCTCAAGCAGCGAATCGGCGGGCGGGTTCCATCCGTTGGGCCACAACTCATCGATGGTGGTGGTGGTGGTGGTCCCCAACACCACGGGCTCGGCATCGCACAGGTCCCGGAGGAATTCGATGTTCGTGGTGGTGCCCAGCACAACAAATTCGTCCAGCGCCCGTCGCATTTTCTCGAGGGCTTCGGGCCGAGAAGGCGCCCAGACGATCAGTTTCGCCAGCATGGGGTCATAGTTGGGTGTCACATCGTCGCCCTCACGAACGCCGGTGTCCAATCGAATGCCGGGGCCCTCGGGAGGGCGGAACACCGCCAACGGTCCAATGGACGGAAGGAAGCCGTTCGCGGCGTCCTCGGCGTAGAGGCGAACCTCGATGGCATGACCTCGCATCATCAAGGAATCGCAGGACATTGGTTCCCCGTTGGCGATGCGAAGTTGCTCCCTCACGATGTCAACGCCGGTCACCAGTTCGGTCACCGGGTGTTCGACTTGGATGCGCGTGTTCATCTCGAGGAAGAAGAACTCGCCGGTCGGGGCGAGCAGAAATTCCACCGTTCCGGCACCGACGTAGTCGACGGCTTCAGCCGCAGCGACGGCGGCTTGCCCCATCGCTTCTCGAAGCGCCTCGGTCATGGTGGGTCCGGGAGCCTCTTCGAACACTTTCTGGTGGCGCCGTTGTACGCTGCATTCTCGCTCACCCAAATGGACGGTTCGCCCGTGTCGGTCCGCCAACACTTGGATTTCGACGTGCTTCGAGCCGGAGAGGAGGCGCTCGATGTAGATTCGACCGTCGCCAAAGGCCGCTACGGCCTCGCGGCGAGCACCGGCGGCCGCCCCGTCGAATTCTGAGGGGTCGTGGACGGCTCGCATGCCTTTCCCGCCACCGCCGCTGGAAGCTTTGAGCAGCAGCGGGTAGCCGACGCGGTCAGCCGCTTCGCGCAGCGCTTCCAAGGCCTGCGCTTCATCGGCTTCTTCCACCTCTTCGCCCGGAATCACCGGGACGCCCGCCGCCCGCATCGTTTGCCGTGCGGTCATCTTGTCACCCATCTTTTCGATGGCGATGGCGGAGGGCCCGATCCAGGTCAGGCCCGCAGCCTCAACGGCCGTGGCAAACTCGGCCCGTTCGGATAGGAAGCCGAAGCCAGGGTGAATCGCCGTGGCGCCCGTGGTCAGCGCGGCCTGAATGATTTGTTTCTGGTCGAGGTAGGTTTCTGCGATGGTCTCGCCCTCGAGCATCACGACGGTGTCGGCCATTTCGGTGAAGAGGCTGCCCGCATCGTTGGGGGCGCACACGGCAACGGTGGGGTGGCCGGCTTCCTTGCACGCGCGGAGGATCCGGCATGCAATTTCACCGCGGTTGGCCACCAAGACGTTGATCCCAATCCCTCCTCAATCATCATCTGGTTTCCAGTTCGGTGCCCGCTTTTCGAGGAACGAGGACAAACCCTCTTGCCCTTCGTTCGAACCTCGCATGCGGCTCGTGAAGTCAAGGGTCCAGTGGCGCAGTTCCTCGTCCGTTCCGGTCCAGCGGTCAAACCCGACCGTGAGCTCCTTTGCGAGGGTGACGGCCGATGGGCCGGTGGTCATGACCTCGGAAACGATGGCGGTGACCGCCGACTCCAAGTCGTTCGGTTCGTCCACCAATGCTTCGATGAATCCCACGCGAAGCGCTTCCTCCCCTTGGACGCGGCTCGCTTGCATGGCCAGACGTCGGAACGTGGCCGAACCCAACCTGCGGTACACGTAGGGGCCGATGACAGCGGGGAGGATGCCGAGTTTTCCTTCGGACAGGGCGATGCGAACGTTCCGGGTCGCTACGACGTAATCGCAACACGCCACCAAACCAGCGCCGCCGCCCAGCGCCACGCCCTGCACCGCACCCACCGTGAAGCAGGGGTGGGCCCAGAGGCCGTTGAACAGACGGTCGAGGCGTTCGGAATCCGCTCGATTTTCCTCCGGCGTGTTGGCCCCGGCGTCCCGCATCATGTTGATGTCGGCCCCGGCGCAGAAGTGCTTGCCCTCGCCTCGCAGGACGAGGGTGCGAAGGTAGGGTTGGCCGTTCCCGTCGTGCAGCGCATCCCTGCGGCCCGCACTTCGCTCGGCCGTCCACTCGAGGAGGAGGATCAATTCCTGAATCATGTCCACGTTCATGGCGTTGAATTTGTCAGGGCGGGTCAGCGTGAGGTTGGCTTGGGAGCCCTCGATGGAAAGAGAGACCATGCGGGTGGCGGGCGGTGTGTCCATGCTCGTCATGTCGAAAACCTCAGTTTAAAAATCAAATATTCAATTGAAAACTCACATCCTAAAGATGCCGTAGCGGTGGTCGGGCAACGGAGCGTTGCGAGCCGCAGCGAGGCACAGCCCCAACACGTCCCTGGTGTCTCGGGGGTCGATGATGCCGTCGTCCCAGAGGCGAGCGGTGGAGTAGTACGGGCTGCCTTCGGTTTCGTACTTCTCGAGGATGGGGGCTCGGAACGCTTCGAGTTCCTCACCTTCCATGGGTGCCTTGCCCTCGCGAGAGCGCTGATCCTGCTTGACGGTGGTGAGGACGTCGGCCGCTTGAGGCCCACCCATCACCGAGATTCGGCTGTTGGGCCACATGAAGAGGAAACGCGGGTCGTAGGCTCGTCCACACATGCCGTAGTTTCCTGCACCGTGCGAGCCGCCCACGATGACGGTGAATTTTGGAACGTTAACACATGACACGGCGGTGACCAGTTTGGCACCGTCCTTGGCGATGCCGCCCGCTTCGTAGGCCTTGCCGACCATGAAACCGGTGATGTTCTGCAGGAACACCAGTGGAAGACCGCGCTGGCCGCACAATTCGACGAAGTGGGCGCCTTTCTGACTGGATTCTGAAAACAAGATCCCGTTGTTGGCCACGATGCCGACCTTGTGGCCGTGGATGTGGGCGAAACCGCACACCAGCGTGGTGCCGTAGCGCGACTTGAATTCATGGAAGCGTGATCCGTCCACGATGCGAGCGATCAGTTCGCGGACGTCAACCGGCGTTCGATTGTCTGGTGGGATGAGCCCCATCAGGTCCTCAACATCGTGAGCGGGTGCTTCGGGTTCAGCCATGGCCGCAGGCGTTTTTTGGACGGGGCCAAGGTTTTCAATGACGTTGCGAACCATGCGCAGCGCCTCGTTTTCATCCTCGGCGAAATGATCGGCCACACCGGATTGAGCGGTGTGGACGTCGGCGCCACCGAGTTCTTCGGCGGTGACCTCCTCCCCCGTTGCGGCTTTGACCAACGGAGGTCCAGCGAGGAAGATGGTTCCGTTGCCTTTGACGATGATGGATTCGTCGGACATGGCCGGCACGTAGGCGCCTCCGGCCGTGCACGACCCCAGCACGGCGGCGACCTGAGGAATGCCGTCGCCTGACATTCGGGCTTGGTTGCGGAAGATCCGCCCGAAGTGGCCAATATCGGGAAACACCTCGTCCTGCATGGGCAAGAACGCTCCGCCCGAATCCACCAGGTAGATGCAAGGCAGGTGGTTTTCGTGCGCAATGGTTTGAGCGCGAATGTGCTTCTTGACCGTCATCGGGTAGTAGGACCCTCCCTTCACCGTGGCATCGTTGGCGACGAAGAGGCACTCACGGCCGTGGACCATCCCGAGGCCGGTGACGATGCCGGCCGAATGGGCTCGTCCGTCGTAGAGGTCGTAAGCAGCCAGCGGCGAAAGTTCGAGAAAGGCCGTTCCCGGGTCCACGATGCGCTCGATGCGTTCCCGAGCGAGGTGTTTGCCGCGGGACCGATGCCGTTCAACGTATTTGCCCCCGCCGCCCTGCGAAGCGGTGTCCAACCGTTCACGCAGTTGCGCAAGCAACCCGAGGTTGTGCGCTTTTCGGGCAGCAAAGTCAGGGTCGGCTCGATTGACTCGGGTAGGCAGTCTGTCCATGCTGAGCCCTCAGCCCAACCGAGGCAAGGCTTGCACTTAATTCCATTCAAGCCGAGGATTGGCGCTCAAACGCCGAGCATCAACCGTCCGATGTCCCGCAGCCCCGGTGCCAAGCCCACGATGAGCACGGCCAGCACGATGAGAAGGCGGAAGTGTTGCTGTCGCTGCTCGACCCGCATCTGGACGAAAAGCCACACGATCAGGCCCACCAGCGCTGCTTTCACCAAGGCAAACAACCAGGCCCCTTCGCCCCAACCGATGCCCAGTGCATCGTTGATGCGCCCGCCGTATTGAATGACGGCGTTGCTCACGGGGTGTTTCTCACCGTAGCCGAACATGTCGATGCCGACCATGGTGGCAAACCCGTCACACAGTTGACCAAACACCATGCCCAGCACCATCGGGTGAGCGAGCAGGGCTTTGTTGGAGAGGAACTCAACCGGATGATCACCCCAAACATCGGCTTCTTCCTCCCACTGCTTGATGCCAACGTGGCCTGGGAGAACGCCCGCACGGTAGCCGGTGAGTCGAAGCTGTCGGGCATCCTCCCTTCCCGCTCGGTGCATGGCGACACAAACCAACGCTGGCAAGCCGAGGACCACCCAAATTGGCCAGAAGGTCAACTCACCGGAGGCCATGCTGCTCTCCTGTTCCCACGGTGTGACCATGAACTGGACCCAGTGTGCGACCCCCATCACCACAGCACTCGTAGCAAAGGCCAGCATCCCACGGGTGATGGCGGGCCACGTTCGGGTCCACACAAGCGTTGCCCAAAGCACGGCGGCAGCGAGGACCAGCCCAGCGGTCGCCAAGGTGAATTCGGTGTCGTGAACGGCATAGGCCGGCCGGTAGAGCAGGTACCAGTGGCCCATGAGCAACACGAAGAGAAGACCCGACAGCAACGTGGCCTGTGCTTCTTGCGCGGCATCACCGTGCTGACCGTCGAATCGTCCGGCGAGCCAGTGACTCAACAGGGCCACGGCGACGAGCCAGGCCGCAAGGTGAAGGTGGATGATGGGCGAAATGAACAACACGTCGTTGGCCGAGGAGAAGAAATCGGCGTCTTCGAGCACCCGAAGGACCGGGGCGAGGCAAACCCACGCGATGAGCGCCAGGGTCATTCGCTCGTCGGTGGGGAGGTCCCACCTCCTGAAGAGCGCTTGCAGCAGGACCACACAACCCAACATGCTGAGGGTGTAAATCGCCGTGTTCTGTGGGGTGTAACCGGCATCTCCGGCCACGCCGGCGTCCTTGACCACCGGCTCCCAGATGATGGGTCGAAGCGTTTCAGTCCACACCGTGTCGAACGCCAACGTGAGTCCGGCGAGAACGGCCAGTCCGAGTCCAATGGCCGTCCAGATGACGATTTTTTCCGTCGGCGAATACACGTCGTCGGGGAGGGGCGCGGAGAAGGGCGTCACCTGGACCTCGTCTGCCATGTTGAGCCTCCTCAGCAAAGCGACCCAGCGGCCCCTTGGCTATCGGGTTTCCTACGGATTCACTCTTCTTCTTGCGAAAGGCGAGCGATGAGGTCGGCCTTCTTGCCGCCGACAGGGAGGCCGGCAGCCTTGAGGCGTTCCTTGAGTTCGGCAACGGAGAGTTTGGACAGGTCCTCAGCGTCGCCTTGGTCTTCGTCATCGTCCTCGGTCACACCGAAGCCACGGGGTTCGTGAACTTCGATGAAGGAGACCTTGCCGCACTCCACGGCGTCTCGGATGATGGTGACGAGTCGGAACTTCATCATGGCTGCGTTGGTGTCGAAGAGCATGGTTTGAGGAATGGTGATGTTGAGGTCGTCGCCGTCGAACGCCACGTCGAAGTCGCTGTGACCCGTGTTGGATTCGAGGAGGGCCATGACCTGTTCCTCTTTGCCTTCAACGACCTTGACGATCTTGAAGCTGTACTTCAGGGTCTTTCCAGCCATGGGGTGGTTGTAGTCAACCCGAGCACGACCGGCAGCGAGGTAGGACAGGTAGCCCTGCCGATTACCGATGTTGACGGGTGCGCCGATGTAAAGCGAGTTGGGGTCCTTGACGGCTCGAATGAGCTTGTCGATGCTGATGGTCTCGATTTGCTGGGGGTCCTTCTCACCGTAGGCGTCAGCGGGCTGGATGGTGACCTCAATTTCCTTGTTGGCTTTGGCGTCGGCCAGTGCAGCCTCGAAGCCAGGAATGAGGTTGCCACCGCCGACCACGCAGACCATCGGGGAGTACGACCGTCCCTCTTGGTGCGTTTCGTGCTCTTTTGCGACCGCTTCTCGCGTGGTTTCGATCAGGTCGCCGCTTTCGCCGTTGTAAAGTTCGTAATCAACGTGAACAATTGTGCCTTCTTCCATGGTGCTACCTCCAAGGGGATGATTCGGCGACCAGCCCCCCCTTCATAACTGCATTGGAGGCGGTTATTCTTCCTCGGGTTGCTTGACAGGCTTGCCCTTCACGAGTTTCTGTACGCGGCCCATGCCCGCCCACGAGACCAACGCCATGCCGCCCATCATTGCACACCATCCCGCCCAGACGAGGTGGGAGTGGGGGAGGTTGTAGACCGTGACGCGCACCAACTCGATTTGCTCCAGGCCGCCGCTGCCAGCCGAACTCATCAGGCTTCCCGCTTGGCTTCCGTCAAAGATGAACACCACGTCACCGGTGAGCCGAGTGAGGGTGGCGACCTCGGACCGAGGGATGCCTTGACTGTCGAAACGAAGGGTACCGGGGACCACCTCGCCAATGCGGGCGCCGACGGTGGTGCCGTCCATCTCGTACACGTTGATTCGAACACCAATGAACCCGTCGCCGACTTCAAGGCCCGTGCTTTCGATCTCCAAGCCCACAAATTCGAGGCCCAGGCCGTCGTGAACGATGACCTCGTCCTTCACGAGGGAGACGCGATGGCTTGCATCACCCCGGTCGACCAGCACCGTGGTCGAGAGGTGACCCAAGAGCAACACCAGAAGACCAACGTGGACGATGTGGGCGCCCAAGGGGATTCGCTTCAGGCTGCCTTTGCTGCGAGCGGTTTGCGCCTGTCGGACCACTTCCCTTGCGACCGGGGCAACGGCGAGGGTCAACAGGGGCAGCGACATCCAAACGATGTGGCCGCGGGTGAGGTGTTGTGAAACCAACGTGGTGGAATCCCGCCCAAAGCCGTCGGGTGCCAAGGCCATACCCAGCAGCGAGACCACCACGGCACCGCCCAGCAACCCAAGGGTCACCGTTGCGTCATCCTTGCGCCGCGTGTAGGTAAACAGGCCGGCACCAGCGGCGGCGAGGAACGGCGCTCCGTACAGTTCGTGGGCTTCGAAGTTTACCGCATCGATGCTCGTAAGCAACAAGACCCACGTGAGCACGAGGTAGAGGCTGACCAGCACGACGCTCCCCCACAGGGCGATGCGCTGTTGGTCTCGGCGCCGAGTGAGCGAAAACGCTCCCTTCTGGTCTTCTTGAGGCGCCAAAAGCCACGGGAGAACGTAGGCAATCAACATCACGCCGGCGACACCGATGCTCACGGCACCCGACCAAGCCAAGGACAGGCCGAGCATGACCCCTGCCGCCGCCCACGGCCAGGCCTTGAGCGCATCGTCCGCCCGGTACAGTGGAACGAACAGCACGGTGGCGGCGATGGCAATCCAAACGTCAGCGGTCATGCCGTAAACGACCAGCGTGAACACCACGTCAAACGGGGCCGGCGTGAGGCCGTGGTAGCTCCACGTTTCCGGCTGCTCACGGCGTTCTCCGTTGCCCATCAGCAACATGGGCAGCAACACCGGCAGCAGGAAGAACACCTCGGGCAGGCTCGACCACGACAAGCCCTCGCCGCTGCTACCGGTGAACACGAGGCAACCCAGCAGGGCGAGAACCGCCGGTGCGGCGACCACCCAACTTTGCTGAAGACGCAACGGCCGCCGACTGGCCACCGAGCGCTGAACAGCCAACCAGCAACCGACGAGGAGGAACATCCACACCACGTAGGTCATGACCTCCGTTCCCGCCGGGTCGTCCCGCAAGACCATCAAACGACCGAACACATCGCTCGGAGGCGTGCTGGTGTCGCTGGTGACAAACGTGTGGACGGAAGAAGCCCATACGCCTCCCGCACGGGTGACCGTGGTTGCAAACAGCGCCAAGGCGCCCGTGATCAACCCGCCGCCGATCCACACCTCCGGTCGCACCGTGCCGGGGCGCGTGCGAAGGTGGACGATCATCACCAAAGCCAGCCAAGGGAGGAACGATCCGGTTTCAACCGGGTCCCACGCCCAGTAGCCGCCCCAGTCCAGAATGAGGTAGGCCCACAGCCCACCCAAGCCGATGCCCAGCGTGGCCATCAACAAGCCAGGGCGCGCAAGATGCAGCATGCGTTGACCCAATCGGTCGGTTTCCGAAGTGTAGGCCGCTGAGAGGGCGATGGCCGTCAGGTGGAGGCAGAGGGCGTAGGTGAGGAAGATGAGCGGGGGGTGGATGACCATGAGGTCGGTTTGGAGCAACGGGTTCAACCCGGCACCGGCAAAAAAGGGCGGCGTGGCTTTGAACGGGTCGAGCGAAAAGGCCACGAGCAGCAAGGTCAAGCTCATGAGGTGCATGAAACGAAGGCGCCAAGCGTGGACGTCAACGGTGCTCCCACGCTCCCCCGGAAGGTCCCGACGCCACAACCAAGCCACCAGCGACATCCAGCCCAGCCACATCAGCAGGGGGCCTTCACGAGCCGCCCAGGTGGCGGCAAAACGGTACTTGAGCGGCAGGTCCTCGCCTCCAAATGCGGCGACGTGCAACACCGAGGTATCGTTGACGAGAAACAGACGAGCGAGGGCCACGAAGGGCAGCACCATCAGCAGGTGGAGGCTCCCAGCGAGCATCGGTTGTCCTTCATGGAGCCGGGGCTTGACCAGCAGCCACACGGTGGCGCCAAGGGCCAACCACATCGTCAGCCCCCACATGGTGTTGGGTGATGGGCGACCCTCAAGGGCTTTGCTCAATCGCCGTGAGCCTCAGTCGCTCACCAGCCAAAGAATTTGGCTCGAGAATAACCGAACGACAGCAGGACTGAAATCACGCGCTTGGTCAGCAGCAACGGTCGCTTGACGAGAATTTTCAGACCGATGAAGGCTTTGTCGACCGGACTCATGTTCCCCAGTTCGTCGGGAAGGCATCGGGCCATGGCCGACATCTCCTCGTCGGTGAGTTCGTAGAGGGCGGTTTTCCCTTTCAGGATCTTGTGGTAGGGCGGGAATCGCTTCTTCCATGCTCGCTCGTAGGCCATCAGTCGGTCAGCGGAGAGGTTGTTCTCGCCAAGCGCCGCCGCCACGGTTTGGGCGGCTTCTCGTCCCGACCAAAGGGCGAGGTGCGTGCCGCCTTCGAACAGCGGCGAGGTGAAGCCCGCAGCGTCACCCACCAGCACCACCCCGTCGCCCACCGTGGTGGTCCGAGGGCCTGAGATTGGAATCGTGCCTCCAAAGGGTCGAATTTTGATGCCCTCAGCGCGCCAGGGCGGGTTGACGGTCGGCTTGCCGTTGAGGTAGGTGTCCTGAATGAAGGACTCGAGGTACTTGATGGCCCCTTTCTTGTCCGTTGTTACCAGACCAACGTTGGCTCGCCCGCCCTCTTTGGGAATCATCCACACGTAGCCGTGAGGGGAATATTTCGGCCAGAGGTAAAAGTCGAGGTAGCCGTCGTTTGGAACGTCCAACATCTCGTACTGGAACCCGGCAATGACCTCCACCTCGCCGCCCATGTCCAAGAATTTGGACGCCGCACCCGATACGCCGGAGGCGTCAATGACCGCTCGGCATTCGATGGGAAAACCCTCGCCTCTTCCTTCAAGTTTCCAATTGGAAAATTGATTTTTTGAGTTGTAAATCCGCTCCATTCCGGTGACCCTGTGGTGCAGTCGCAATTCCGCACCTTTGGCCACGGCTTCGTCAGCCAGCCAGCGTTCGAAGAGATGCTTTTCCAGGACGTACCCCTCCTCGGTCAGCAGTTTCTCTGTCCCGTCGGGGAAGATAACCCGGATGCCCTTCACGTCGAGGGCTTTGACGTGGTCGGGAAGTTCAAGGTCGAGGTTTTGCACGGCCAGTTCGGACAAACATTCGCCGCAGTGGACCGGGGTTCCGATCTCAGGGTCGGCCTCCAGCAGCAAGGTGGACAGGCCTGCTCGAGCAGCGTGGAGGGCGGCGGAACCGCCACCCGGGCCTGCACCGATGACCACGACGTCGTACATGTTCTGCCCCTGCGATGAAAGCGGGCTCCGGAAGCCCATGAAGGCAACGGTGCCCTCCGCTGCCTCCTCCAAGGCGAACGCGGTTGGCATACGGAGGTTCAAAACCAAGAAGCCCCAGGGTCAACCGTGGCATGGAAGACGTTGAGGCGGTGGATGAACCACCTCGAAGAGCGGGGCGAATTGCTTCGCATCGACCGCCCGGTGGACGTGGTCTACGAAGCGGGAGCCATCGCCGATTTGCTGGTCAAAAACGATGGTCCGGCCGTGTTGTTTGAACAACCTCGGTTGGCCGACGGGACAATTTCCTCCATCCCGCTGCTCATGAACGCTTTTGGCAGTCACGACCGAACCCTGCGAGCGTTGGGCGCCACCCATGAAACGGAGATCGGCGATCGCATGGTGGCGATGATGAAGCCCGACATCGGCCTCTACATGCGGAAGCCCTGGAAGGGCCTGCCACTCCTCCGCGACGCGCTTGCGATGCCGCCGAAGAAGGTGAGGAAAGGCAAGGGCCAGCGGGTTCGACTGCCCAACGATTTGACCAAACTTCCCATTCCCAAAACATGGCCCATGGACGGCGGCCACTTCGTCACGCTGCCGCTGGTGGTCACGAAAGACTCGAGCGGCGAACACAACTTGGGGATGTATCGCGCGCAAGTTCACAACGAGACGGAACTTGGTCTGCACTGGCAGATTCACAAGCACGGCGCTGACCACGCTGCCAAGGGTGAACGCATGCCCGTGGCCGTTTGCATCGGTGGTCCACCTGAACTGATCTTTTCTGCCATCTCGCCCCTGCCCGATAACCTCTCCGAGTACCAGTTTGCTGGCATTCTCGGGCAGAAGTCCCTTCCCATCACGAAAGCTCTGACCCAAGACCTGTGGGTGCCGGCTGAGGCCGACATCATCATCGAAGGCTACTGCGACCCCACCGAAACCAAGTTGGAGGGTCCGTTTGGCGACCACTACGGATTTTATTCCCTGACCGGCCAATACCCCGTCCTCCACGTCACCGCCATCACCTGCCGTTCCGACGCCATACTCCCTGCGACCATCGTGGGGCTTCCGCCCATGGAAGACGGCTACCTCGGTGAGGCCATCGGCCGCCAGTTCTCGCCTGTGCTGCAGTTCCAGCATCGGGACGTGAGGAGCGTCCCCCTTCCGTTGGAAACAGGGTTCCACAACCTCGCCATCGTTTCCTCCAAACAGCGCTATCCACGTCAGGGTCGAAAGAC
>MDTE01111544.1_pt1 | contig 17507 bp, 11 predicted proteins | sample 811231 | NCBI WGS metagenome assembly MDTE01 (sample SAMN05326651, study PRJNA326480) | marine metagenome | isolation source: seawater | place: Indian Ocean: Red Sea | collected 2010
AGTTTTCACGGGCGCACCATGGCTACCCTGACGGCGACAGGCAACCGGAAAGTGCGGGCGGGGTTCGACCCACTGCTGTCCGGTTTCGTGCGCGCGCCGTTCGACAATCTGGAAGCCATCGCTAACATCGCGGCCAACAACCCCAACGTCGTGGCCATGATGGTGGAGCCGGTGCTCGGCGAAGGCGGCATCATCATTCCCGAGGCTACCTACCTAGAAGGGCTTCGGAAGATCTGCGACGACAACGAGTGGCTGCTGATGCTGGATGAGGTGCAGACGGGCAACGGTCGAACCGGAAAGTTCTTCGCCTATCAGCACACCAGCGTAACGCCCGATGTGGTGACCACCGCCAAAGGGCTGGGTAACGGGCTGCCCATAGGCGCGTGTCTCGCACGCGGCGTTGCGGCGAGCACCCTAAAGCCAGGCAATCACGCCAGCACTTTCGGAGGCAATCCCCTGGTGTGCGCGGCCGCGCATGCGGTACTGGATGCACTCACGGAAGACGGCCTGATCGAACGGGCCGCCGAACTCGGCGAGCGCATCGTTGGCGGCCTGCGCGAAGTGCTGCAGGGCAACAACCAGATTACCGAGGTACGCGGCAAGGGGCTCATGATCGCGGTGGAGACCGCCGAACCCTGCAGCCAGCTGGTGGGCAAGGCGTTGGACCAAGGCCTACTGGTCAACGTAACCCGCGACAACATTCTTCGGCTGCTGCCGCCGCTGATTCTCAGCGACGACGAGGCCGACGAACTGGTGCACCGGGTGAGCACGCTGCTCAGCACCTGAAAGACGTCGCCATGTCATCAACCAAACGTAATTTCCTGAGCCTGCTGGATTGCTCACCCGAAGAGCTTTCCCACCTCGTCGAGCGTGCGAAAACACTCAAGCAGAATCGGGATTGGGAGTTCAGGCCCCTGCGCGGGCGGACCGCGGTGCTGATCCTCGCGCTGCATTCCACCCGCACCCGGGTGGCCTTCGAAACCGGAATGAATCAACTCGGCGGCCATACCATCGTGCTGAACGCCGACGATACCCAACTGGGCCGCGGCGAGCCCATCGAGGACACGGCGCGGGTACTCTCCGAAATGGTAGACATCGCCATCATTCGCACGCTGAATCAGGAGGACATGGAGTCACTGGCGGCCAGCGCAAGCATCCCGGTGATCAACGCCATGAGCTCACAGCTGCATCCGTGCCAGCTGCTTGCCGACGTGCAGACCTTCGAAGAACTGCGCGGGCCCATCGGCGGCCGAACGGTGGCGTTCGTGGGCGACGGCTACAACATGTGCAACTCCTACATCAACGCCGCCAGGCAATGGGGGTTCAATCTCAAGATCGCAAGCCCCTCGGGCTACGAACCGAGCCCGGAGATGGTGGCCAGTACCGACAACGCAACCCTGGTGGAGTCACCGCGCGAAGCCGTGGAAGGGGCAGACCTGGTGGTTACCGACGTATGGTCCTCCATGGGCCACGAAGCCCAGGCAGAACAACGGCGAGCAATTTTCGCGCCCTACCAGGTAAACGAAGCGCTATTGGATCACGCGCCGGAGCAGACGCTGTTCATGCACTGCCTGCCAGCTCATCGGGGCGAGGAAATCAGCCCCACGCTGCTGGAAGATCCGCGCAGTGCCGTATGGCAGGAGGCCGGCAACCGGCTGCACAGCCAGAAAGCCCTGTTGGAATTCCTGCTCGCAGAGCAGTAAGCAGTCTAAGGGCGCAGCTCGGCCAACGGGCGCGGCTTTTCGATCTGGAAACCCTGGGCGTAGTCCACGCCGATCTCCCGGAGCCGCTCGAGGATGTCGTGGGTCTCCACATGCTCGGCAATAGTGCGCTTGCCCATGTAGTGGCCGATCTCGTTGATGGAACGCACCACCGCGTAGTCGCCGGGATTGTCCGCGATGTCCTTGACGAAAACTCCGTCGATCTTGACAAAATCTACGGGCAGGTTGCGCAGGTAGGAGTACGAAGACAGCCCGGTACCGAAGTCGTCCAGCGAGAACTTGCAACCGATGATCTTCATGCGATTCATGAAGTCCACCGCGTTGTCCAGATTGGCGATGGCGGCCGTCTCGGTGATCTCGAAGCACACCTTACCGGTAGGCGCCTGGGTTTTGGCGAATTGCTCCAGCACGAAATCAGGGAATGTCTCATCGTTCACCGAGTGGCCGGAGACGTTGATGGCGAACCCGGCAAAGCTGTCCAGCCCGTCTTTGTGGTCCGACATCCAGCCCAGCACCTGCTGAATGACCCAACGGTCGATGGTCGTCATGCGGTTGTAGGTCTCCGCCGCCACGATAAACTCACCGGGAGGCATGGTGTCGCCGAGCTCGTCGAGCATGGTCAGCAGAATTTCGTAATGATGCTCTGAAGGGGTAGGCCTGCGGTTGATGGGCGATATGCGCTGGCAGTTCAGGATCAGGCGGCCTTCTTCCAGCGCCTTGTCCAGCTGGGTTACCCATTCCATGGCGCCATGGCGCTGCATCATCACGGAGTCGCCCAACTCGTACTCCTGCAGTCGATTGCGTCCGGCGTCCTTGGCCCTGTAGCACGCTTCGTCCGCATACTGCATGGCGATGTCTACGTCCTTGGTCGTCTGATCAAGGAAAACCAGGCCCATACTGGCCGACAGCGTATAGTGGCGGCCGTCCCATTCGAAGCGCTGCCCACGCACGGCATTGAGCAGCTCTTCGGCCAACTCCCGGGCACTGCTGGTCTCGATGTCTTCGACCAGCACCCCGAATTCGTCGCCACCCAGCCGCGCCACGGTGGCTTCCATGTCCATATCGGCAAGCGCTTTGCTCAGCGCGTCGGCGATCAGCTTGAGCAGTTCGTCGCCCGCGGTGTGGCCGCTGGTGTTGTTGACGATTTTGAATTGGTCCAGATCCAGGTACAGCAGGCCGTGCTGCTGATCCTTTGCCTTGGCTTCCGTGATGGCCTGCTCTACCAACCGCTCGAACTCGCGTCGATTCAGAAGCTGGGTCAGATCGTCGTGGCTGGACTGATAGGCAAGCTGGGAATGCATGTTCTCGAGCATGCGTTGCGACGCGCGCTCCATCAGCGGCAGATCGAAATCATCCAGCAGGGTAATGTGGCCGTCGTGCAGCCCGTCGGCCACCTCTTTGAGCATCAGTTCCCTGACCCTGACCCCTTTGCGATTCACCAGAACAAAATTGGTGGAATCATCGCCCACGAACGCAACCGACAAGATCAGCGGCCGGCCCTGAGCGTCGCTGGTGGCCAGCCACTCACCCACCTGAATGCGCCGCGCCCGATCCACCGCGCGCGACCAGCTCTGCTGCAGGTCTTCGTCGTCGGTTTCAAGCTCCGCCTCCGGCTCGTGGAGCATCCCTTCGAGTCCCAGCGCCGCTGCCACGCCGCTGGGCTCCACCACCGAGAACGTCAGCTCGGCGCGCTTGCCCATGGTGTCGCCCACCAGGGCCGCGGAGAGGTTCATGATCAAAGGTGTTCGTTTGCTGGGGTCGAAGGAAATGCTGTTCAAACCCTCCACCACGCGCTTGAGCAGCGCGTCCGGATTCACGTAGGCCTCGCTGTCGACCTCGATCCGGTCCTCCAGCTGATCCCACAACTGGTCGATGACGGCCAGCTGATCCTGCCATCCGTTGCTCTGGGGACCGTTACGCAGGTGCGTGTGTACCAGCAGGTTCCGCCAACCGGGATTGAGCAGCTCGAGCATCAGATCCGGTACCTGCTTGCCGGCCAGCCGTTCGGTCATCTCATCGATGACCGCGCGGCGTGCACGCGCCAGCTTCTGCTGGCCCTCGCTGGCACGCACGGTGCGCTCTATGTTGCCCCGGTATGCGCGCGTCTGCCGGTCGACCAACGGACCCAGCTCGCCCACCACCTCGCTGAACACATCGGGATTACCGTCGTATTCCTGCACAACGCGCTTGAGTAGTTCGTCCACACGGCGGCCCACTTCACGGTCGATACCCTCGCGAACGTCGCTGGCATCCCCCAGGCGAGCCAGCTGATTGAGCATCTGTACGGCGCTGTGCGGTCTCTCTGATTCGGAGTTGAGAAATTCCGGATCTTGAGCAGCCAGTTTGTTCAGGGTGATTTCCAGGCGTGCGATCCACTCCCGAACGCCGTGGGTTAGGAAGCTGTCGGTACGCAGCGCGTCCACCAGGTTCTCCATCACCTCCAGGGTGTCGTAGTCCTGTTCCTTGAATGCTTTAGCATCGCCGTGGCGGCGACGCAGGATTTCGATCAAACGCGGTTTCAGGCGGACGTCGCTGTCCCCGGAGCCTTCCAGCTGACGCTCGACCGAACTCAGCGCCTGCAGAATGTCCTCGCTTTTGAAGGTCTCCTCGGGGCGCGCGTCCGGTGCGGCAACCAGGGCTTCACGACCCTGCCCCATCATCTCGCGCGTGCGGCGATTGAGGCCAAGAATGTTGCGGGCGGCGGAATACAGGCCCTGAGCGCCGCCCAGAGTTTCCAGGAACGGATTGTAATCTACCCGCGCTGCAGCGGGCGCCACGCCATCGGCCGCCATGGCCGCCTCGCGCACTGCCACGTCCATCTCCTGGTACGCCTGCGGCTCTACCCGCACGCCCGAGCGGGTTCGGCGCACCGCACGGTGCTGCAGGCTGGCGCGTAGCTCATCCACCGACGGGAATACTCCGGTTTCTTCCAGCGCTTCACCCAGGCGCTGATAGAACATACCGAGAAACTCCAGCATTACGCGTTCGAAGCAGCGGTAAACGTCTTCCTTGACCTGCCGGCGAAATGCCAGACCGCCCAGGGCATCGTCGAACGCCCAGACCAGCACCGCCGGGCCCACCGGCACCACGTCTTTGTGACTCCAGGGTTTGGCGACGAGTCCGAGCTGCGAGCGCAGATCCAGCAGCGCGTCGCCAAACCGGTTCTCTGCACGGGAAATGACTTCGGCCACTGCCAGCCAATCTTCGAACTGGTCGGTGTCGACAATCTCAAGTTGGGTGGCATCGCCGGTCTCGCGCCGGCGACGCCGCTCGAGCACGTCGTCGAGCTCGGAGATTGTATCGATCTGCCGCAGCACGTCGGATATGAAGCCTTCGCGCGCCTGCTGCCGGTTCTTGTCGAGCAGATCCATGCCTTCGAAATACATCATCTGCACCGCATTGGTGCCGGCATCCCGGGCATGCACCAGCAGGTCCTGATCGACGCGACCGAAGAACTCCACGCACAACTCGTCCAGCGACGCGGCGGTAACCTCATGCAGGCGCTTACGAATCTTGTCGGCGTCGACCTTGTTGATGCGCCGGTCGCGGAGCAACTCCTCGGCAATGTCGGGCTGGCCGGAGGTGCCCGAAGGTTCACGCTGAGGAAGCGGCTTTACCGCTGCCGCATCACCCGCCGGTTGCGCGTCGGCTACGGCAGCGTCAGCACTCGCTTCGACGGGCGCTTGCTCCTCTGCTTCGTCTCCTTGCCGAGACAACGTGCCCGATGCCACGGCAAACTCGATGAGGTTGCCGAACGCTTCCTCCGGCATGGCGCCGTCGAACTGCACGCCCATGCCATTGCCCGCTTCCTGCAGCCGGGCCACTTTGGCCTTAGCGCGATAATGTTGCTGGCCGGACGGCGTAGCCACGGAAAAGTGCAGTGCTACCTCGTCGCCCGCCCTGATATGGGAGCCGGTGGCAAGCAGCGAGCGCGAGCCCCCGGACCCCGTGAGCAGCATGCCGTCTTCACAGAAATCGCGGATTGTGCACAACCACGAGCGACCCTGTTCCGGGTGAACAAGGGCAGAAAGAGAGATAGGTTGCCTGGTGTATCGGCGCCGATTCAATCCTGCAGCGTCCTTCTGCGAGAGCGTTTCGACATTACCCGATAAGCACTAACAGGTCACGCGTGCCGCCTAGGGACCGACCACGATTTGATCACGCCCCCCGGTTTTGGCGCGATAAAGTGCCGAATCTGCCCGCTGGATAACGTCTTCGAGACGCTCTTCCACACGATAGCTGGCAATGCCGGTAGAGACGGAAAAGTGCATGGTGCCGTCGGAGTCGGGGCCAAGGACGATGTCCCGACAGCGCTGTGCCAGCCGCGAGGCCACGTTCAGCGCTTCTTTGTGATCGGCACCCACCAGAACCAGAATGAATTCTTCTCCCCCCAAGCGGGCCACGTAATCCATGGTTCGCACCACTGACTGGGCTATTTCGGCAAACTGTTTGAGCACCTCGTCGCCGCGGGCGTGACCGAAGCGATCGTTGACCAGCTTGAAGTTATCCAGGTCACAGTAGCACAGCGCGAAGCCCACATGACCGCGATCGGCCAGCGCTTTCTGCTGAGACAGCACCTCCATGATGTAGCGGCGGTTGTACAAACCGGTCAGCTCGTCGCGCATGGCCAGATCGGATAGCCGTGCCAAGGCATCGTTGAGCCTTTCGCGACGACGGGTAAACGCTGCGCGCAGCGCGGTGACCTCACCGGCCATGTAAACCATGGCAAACAGCAGGAAGGTAAAGAAACCCAGCAACATCGCCTCCATGGTCAGGTCCACGTCCACCGACAACGCAAGCAACGCACTGGCCACGGCATAGGCAAGCCAGGTGGCGCCCGCCACAAGCCGCACATGGCGGCGCCGCAGATGAAGCGCGGTGTAAAGCACGCCAAACAGAGGCACGAACAGCAGCATCAAACGCACGGGCATAGGCAGCAGAGAAGCGGCAACAACCAACCCGAGGTTGACCCACAAGGCCTTCGCCAATGTGAGCGTGCCGGCATCGAATCGGCCCGGGCGGTCGCGCACCACCACCAGACCCACAACGCCGACCACCCAGGTGCCAAGTAGCAGATATATGGGTGCGCCCGGCGGGCGCGCCAGACCGTAACAGCCCAGCGCAAGGCAGATCATCAGGTAGCCGCTCAGGGCGGCCAGGGCCATTACGGCCTTGTACGATCTAGCGAAGTCTACGAGCGCGGCTAACACCGGGTCGCTCCGTTAGCTCAACGAGGACCCATTCTAGGTAACGATGCCCGGCAGGTTCGCAGTGGCTGGTGGAGGCTTTGTAAGCAGATGTGAGATTAGCGTAAAGCGCCCCGTTTCACGCTATCTCAAGGCCCTTTCCACCGCCTGGCGCCAGCCGTCCACCAGCTCATTCCGGTAACTTGCTTGCATGACCGGCTCGAACACACGCTCGCTGGTCCACAGCCGGGCCGCCTCGCGCAGATCAGGTATTCGTTGCGCACCGAGGGCGGCCAGCATGGCTGCCCCCAGGGCGGTGGTCTCGGTGATATCGGGTCGCTCCACAGGCATCCGCAACACGTCGGCAAGAAACTGACACAGCCAGTCGTTGGCCACCATTCCGCCATCCACGCGCAGCTGGGCAACGCCGGCAGCATCACCCGCCATGGCGTCGATCAGGTCCTGCGTTTGAAAGGCCACACTCTGCAGGGTGGCGGTTATGAGATGATCCCGGTTGGTGGCCAGGGTCATGCCGCAGATCAGCGCACGGGCATGGGCCGCCCAGTGTGGCGCGCCCAGCCCCGTAAAGGCCGGCACCAGATAGACGCCGCCGCTATCGCCGTTGACCCGCCGTGCCGCCTCTTCGGTCTGCTCGGCGGACACCACCAGAGACAGTTCGTCACGCAGCCACTTCACCGCAATGCCCGCTGAGAAAATGCTGCCTTCCAGAGCGTACGTAGCCCGGCCCTGGAGCTGATAGGCGACGGTACTCAGCAGCTGCTGGTGCGAACGCACCAGGGAATCACCGGTGTTGATCATGGCGAAGCAGCCGGTGCCGTATGTGCTCTTCGTCATGCCCGGATGGAAACACGCCTGACCCACCAGGGCCGCCTGCTGATCGCCGGCCACCCCCGTGATAGGCACCGCGGCGCCCAGCCATTGCGGGTCGGCATGGCCGTAGTCCGCCGCACTGTCTCGCACCTCCGGAAGCACGCCAGCCGGGATCTTGAAATACTCTAGAAGCTCTTCGCTCCAAGCATGCGCCTCGATGTCGTATAACAAGGTTCTAGACGCATTGGTGGCGTCTGTTGCATGCACCGCACCGTTGGTGAGACGCCAGATCAGGTAGGTGTCGACGGTACCGAAGCACAACCCACCCTGCTCTGCCTTACGACGCAATCCATCTACATTGTCGAGCAACCAGGCGAGTTTGGTCGCAGAAAAATAAGGGTCAATCAGTAATCCCGTGGTACGTTCGACGGTTTGTCGCATGCCATCTGAATGCATTTGCTCGCAGAATTCCGCGGTACGCCGATCCTGCCAGACAATGGCATTGTGCAAACATTCTCCCGTGGCGCGATCCCAAACCAGCGTCGTTTCACGTTGGTTTGTTATACCAATGGCGTCAACGTCCTGGGCCGACAGCTCAGCCGCAGCCAAAGCCTCCCGAGCCGCCAGCAACGTGGTACGCCATATGACCTCCGGATCCTGCTCAACCCAGCCGTCGGCGGGAAAGATCATGTCGAACTCGTGCTGCGCGCTGGATAGCACCTTGCCCGTGAGACTGAACACCAGCTCCTTGGAGCTGGAGGTGCCCTGATCCAGGGCCAATATGTGGCTCATGAGGCCTCTACTACCGAAAATCGATCCAAAATATATAGTGGTCGGGTCGTTCCCGCGAGGGCCCCTGATGATCAGCCGCCCAGGTCAAATTCGCCCCGGCAACCTTACCCACAACATACCCACAAACTATCCATCAGCTGCCCACAGTAATTCCCCAGCGGAGTATCTTGCAACGCCGGCCCATTGGATTTATCTTGTGTGATCTCGGCGCGATCACGGCCATTTACCCCAAGATGTGGGGTTTACGGGCTTAGATCAGGTCAAAAGTTTGACTCGCCGGGCGTGCGATGAATGCACGACCAAGAGCATGGCCCGCACCCAAGGAGCCGGTGCGTATCGTTCTCCGCTTTGGAGCAACGACACAGCGAAATGGACCAGAAATGTGTTCGGAGGGGCATTTTTCTGAAATCAGCTACCACTAGGTATTGTGTTTTTGTCCTGCCGGGCATTTGCCGATTGCCCCGAGGCGCCGTGCCGTGCTCAGAACGAAGCAGCAGCCCAGGTCACTGAAACAAAATCGCACCCAGACCACGTTCAAGACCACCAATAACACCAACCAATCGATCAGGAGCGCACGACCACCAATGCTGAAGGAAAAGCACGGCGACACCCAAGACGAGATTCGCACCGGCAGCGCCCAACTACAGCCCGAAGAAACCACACCTCTGGCGCCCACCATCGCCGCCACCGCGCCAGGCCACCTCAAAGTCATCAAGCGCAACGGCTCCGTGGTGCCCTACGACGACGACAAGATTTCCGTGGCGGTGACCAAAGCCTTTCTGGCAGTTGAAGGAGGTACCGCCGCCGCATCGCCGCGTATCCGAGAACTCGTAGCCGAACTGACCAGTCAGGTGAGCGCCACGTTCAAGCGCCGCTTCCCCACCGGCGGCACCATCCATATCGAAGACATTCAGGACAAGGTGGAGCTGGTGCTGATGCGCTCCGGCGAGCACAAGGTGGCACGGGACTATGTGCTGTACCGCGAGGAGCGCGCAAGAATTCGCGCGGCGGCCAAATCCAGCGCTTCCGTCGAGGGTGCACCCACCATCAACGTCCAGTTGGAAGACGGCGCCGTTGAACCCCTGGACATGGACCGCATCCACCGCCTGGTAACGGAAGCCTGCGCCGAACTCAGTGACGTGGACGCGCAGCGCATCATCGACGAAGCGACCAACAACATGTACGACGGCATCGCGCAGCAGGACGTGGCCACGTCCCTGCTCATCGCTGCGCGCACACTGGTGGAAGAAGAACCCAACTACACCTACGTGAGCGCGCGGCTGCTGCTCGACCAACTGCGCAGTGAAGCGCTGCGCTTCCTCGGGGTGCAGGCCGACGGACACTACCGGGCCACGCAATCGGAGATGACAGATCTTTATGGTGCGGCGCTCAGTGCATTCGTGAAGCGTGGCATCGAGCTGGAACTGCTGGCGCCGGAACTGGCCAGCTTCGACCTGGAGATGCTTGGCTCGGCGCTCAAGCCCGAACGTGATCAACAGTTCACCTACCTTGGCCTGCAGACCCTGTACGACCGCTACTTCATCCACAGCGACGAGACCCGTTTCGAGCTACCCCAGGTTTTCTTCATGCGCGTTGCCATGGGGCTGGCGGCCACGGAAACCGACCCGAACGGGCGGGCTATTGAGTTCTACGACCTGCTGAGCTCCTTCGACTACATGAGCTCCACTCCCACGCTGTTCAACGCGGGCACGCTGCGCCCTCAGCTATCGTCCTGCTTCCTGACCACGGTGGACGATGACCTGGAAGGTATTTACGGCGCCATTCGCGACAACGCCATGCTGTCCAAATGGGCCGGCGGCCTAGGCAATGACTGGACCTCGGTGCGGGCGCTGGGATCCTACATCAAGGGCACCAATGGCAAGTCGCAGGGCGTGGTGCCGTTCCTTAAAGTGGTCAACGACACCGCCGTAGCCGTTAACCAGGGCGGCAAGCGCAAGGGAGCCGTATGCTCCTACCTGGAAACCTGGCACCTGGACATCGAGGAGTTTCTCGAGCTGCGCAAGAACACGGGGGACGACCGCCGCCGCACCCACGACATGAACACGGCCAACTGGATCCCCGATCTGTTTATGAAGCGGGTCAGTGAGGCTGGCGAGTGGACGCTGTTTTCACCCAATGAGGTGCCCGACCTGCACGACCTGTACGGCGGCGCTTTTGAGAAGCGCTACGAAGAATACGAGGAGATGACCCGCACCGGGAAGATCACCCTGTTCAAGCGCATTCCCGCCCAGGAGCTGTGGCGCAAGATGCTGTCCATGCTGTTCGAAACCGGGCATCCGTGGATTACCTTCAAAGACAGCTGCAATCTGCGCTCGCCCCAGCAGCACGTTGGTGTCGTGCATTCCTCAAACCTGTGCACCGAGATCACGCTGAACACGGCCCAGGACGAAATTGCGGTGTGCAACCTGGGTTCGGTGAACCTGGCGCAGCACGTAGTAGATGGCGAGCTAGACAAACGCAAACTCAAGCGGACTGTACGAACCGCGGTACGCATGCTCGACAACGTCATCGACATCAACTACTACTCGGTGCCTCAAGCGCGCACGTCGAACATGCGCCACCGTCCGGTTGGGCTTGGCATCATGGGCTTCCAGGATGCGCTGTATCGCTTGCGCATTCCCTATGGCAGCGAGCAGGCCGTGGAGTTCGCCGATCGATCCATGGAAGCGCTGAGTTACTACGCTATCGACGCCTCCAGCAAGCTCGCCAAGGAGCGGGGTTCTTACGCCAGCTTTTCCGGCTCACTGTGGAGTCGGGGCATCATGCCCATCGATTCGCTGAAGCGGCTGCGCGACGAACGCGGCGCCGATTATCTGGAAGTGGATTTTTCCACCACCATGAAGTGGGACAAGCTGCGGGCCAAGGTTCAGAACAACGGCATGCGCAACTCCAATGTGATGGCCATAGCGCCCACGGCGACCATTGCGAACATCACCGGTGTATCGCAATCCATCGAGCCCACGTATCAGAACCTGTACGTCAAATCGAATCTGTCCGGCGAGTTCACCGTGGTCAACCCTCACATGGTGCACGACCTAAAGCGTCTCGGCCTGTGGGACAGCGTGATGGTGAACGACCTGAAGTACTACGACGGCAGCGTAAGCCAGATTGAGCGTGTGCCCGATGAACTCAAAGCGCTGTACGCCACGGCCTTCGAAGTGGAGCCGAGGTGGCTGGTGGATGCCGCCAGCCGCAGGCAGAAGTGGATCGACCAGGCGCAATCGCTGAATCTGTACATTGCCGGTGCGTCGGGCAAGAAACTGGATATCACCTACCGCATGGCGTGGCTGCGCGGCCTCAAGACCACGTACTACCTGCGTGCCCTGGGCGCCACCAGTACCGAGAAGTCCACGCTCAGCCGCGGCACGCTCAATGCCGTTACGGCAAGCGCGCCCGAACCGCAAATGGACCTCAGCGCCAGCGAGCCGGCCGAAGTGCCTCAGGCCTGCTCTATCGACGATCCCGATTGCGAAGCCTGCCAGTAAAGGAGAATTGCGATGTTGAGTTGGGACGAATACGACGAATCAAGCGCGAATCCTCAAGTAGCGCTGGCAGCCACAGCGGAAGCGGAGCCCGCCGTAGAGGTGCCGACGCCGCCCCCGGTCCAGCCGGAAGTCGTGCCAGAGCCACCCGTCGCCGAAGCCGCATCGGTAGCGACGCCAACACCACAGCCAGCGCCGGTGGCACCGCAAGTAATACCTGAAGCCCCACCGGTGGAACCGGTAGTGGTGGTTGCCAAAACCATCGAGGATCTGTCGGTCGACGCGGAAGAGTATCAGCGGGTAACGGTGGATCAGAAACGCATGATCAACTGCCGTGCTGACCTCAATCAGCTCGTGCCGTTCAAATACGATTGGGCCTGGCAGAAGTACCAGGATGGTTGCGCCAATCACTGGATGCCCCAGGAAGTGAACATGACGGCGGACATCGCGTTGTGGAAATCCGAAAACGGGCTCACTGACGACGAGCGCACCGTAGTCAAACGCAGCCTGGGATTTTTCTCCACGGCGGATTCCCTGGTGGCCAATAATCTGGTGCTGGCCATTTATCGGCTGATCACGAATCCGGAATGCCGCCAGTATCTGCTGCGCCAGGCTTTCGAAGAAGCCATCCACACCCACGCATACCAATACTGCATCGAGTCTCTTGGTATGGATGAGGGCGAGATCTTCAACATGTACCACGAGGTGCCGTCGGTGGCGCGCAAAGCGTCCTGGGCGCTGAAGTACACCACGGAGATCGCCGAGCCCACGTTTCAAACGGGTACGCCGGAAACCGACAAGGCGCTGCTGAAGAATCTCATCGCCTATTATTGCGTGCTGGAAGGCATCTTCTTCTATTGCGGCTTCACCCAGATTCTATCCATGGGCCGCCTTAACAAGATGACGGGCACATCCGAGCAGTTCCAGTACATTCTGCGCGACGAATCCATGCATGTGAACTTCGGCATCGACGTCATCAACCAGATCAAGCTGGAAAACCCCGAGCTGTGGGATGCGGAAATGCAGGCCCAAGCCAAGCAGATGATCCTGGATGGCATGCACCTGGAGATCGAGTACGCCAAGGACACCATGCCGCGCGGCATACTCGGCATGAACGCCAACATGATGGCCGAGTACCTGCAGTTCATCGCCAATCGACGCTTAGCACAGATCGGCCTGAGCGAAGAGTTCCCAGGCGTGAAGAACCCGTTCCCCTGGATGTCGGAGATCATGGATCTCAAAAAGGAGAAGAACTTCTTCGAAACCCGCGTTACGGAGTATCAGACCGGCGGCGCATTGAGCTGGGATTAGGCTCCCAGCTCATCTGCCCGTCAAAGAGATATCAAGGGGCAGATGCCCTGGCGGGAATACCCCGCTGCGCCCCAGCCCCCTGCCTAGTCAGGGGGTAGCCCCTCACCAATCTCCTCGGCGATCTGCCGGCGAACTCAGGCCAGCTGGTCGAGCATGTCTTTCAGTGCTCGCACGAACGCTTCGGGTTGATCCAGAAACAGGTGATGCTGCGAGTCCGGTAGCGCTACCGCAGGAAAATCCTGGGGTACCAGAGAACGCATGTACTGCTCGCTGCAAGCGGTGAACAGCTCGCTGTCTGCCCCGTAAATGAGCCCCAGCGTGAGCCGCAGGTTCTCGTAGTCTTCCTGCTGGCGATCGGCACCCACCAGAGAGGTGAGCAGGTCTTCGTCGAATTTCCACGCCCATCCGCCACCTTCCACCGGCATTAGCGAGTGGCGCGCGATGTACTCCAGGATGTAGGCGTTCTCGCAGGACTGGGGGGGCTGCAGACGGAATCTACCCAGCGCCGCTTCCCGATCCGGATACACTTTAACCCGCCCCCCACCCATGGAGGGTCGATCGGGCATGGGCTCATCCGGATCGCGCAGCCCGGAATCCACCAGCACCAGGGCGCCGAAACGATCAGGGTGCCGATTGGCGGCCCGCACCGCCATGATGCCGCCGAAGCTGTGCGCCACCAGCACCACGTCGTTGCCGAACCCGCAGTCGTCGCAAACCGCTTTTATCTCGTCGGCGAACGTGTCGCCGTTGTACTCGTACCGGTAGTCGGAGTCTCCCATGCCGGTGAGGTTCATGGCGGCGGCCTGGTAGCGATCCAGGAACTGCGGCGCGATGAAATCCCACCAATGCGCGTGGGCGTTCATGCCGTGAATGAACAACAAGGCGGGTTTATCGGGGCTGCCCCAGCGCTGATAGGCCACGTCGCATTCGTCCACCTCCACAGTGTGCGATGTGTACTCGGTCTCCACGGCCTCGAAGAACCACTCGGGGATGGAAGAGGAGGCAGAGCCCTTGTCCCAGCGCGCCATCTATAGTTCGCCGAATCGCTTCAGGTGGAAATCCACGTTGCCGAACAGGGTATCGATCATGGTCAGCCGCTTGAAGTAGTGGCCTATGTTCAGCTCTTCCGTCATCCCCATCCCGCCGTGCAGCTGAATGGCGTTCTGACCCACGAAACGGCCGGACTTGCCCACCTGCACCTTGAATGCAGACACTGCCTTCTTAGCCTGCTCCCCGTAACCTTCATCCATGCGCATGGCAGCCATGAACATGAGCGACTTGGCCTGTTCGTGCTCCATGAACATATCCACCATGCGATGCTGAAGCACCTGAAACTTGCCGATTGGCTGTCCGAACTGCTCGCGGGTCTTGCAGTACTCCACCGTGTCTTTGTATAGCACCTCCATGCAACCAACGGCTTCGGATCCCACCGCGAGAATGCCTTCATCCACCACCTGCTCGATGACGGGCAACCCGTTGCCCAGCTCGCCCAGCAGCGCGTCGGCGTCAAGCGCCACGTCTGAAAACGTGATCTCCGAGGCGCTGAATGCATCCACCGTGGGATAATCCCGGCGGCTGATACCCGGCGCGTCCGCCGGCACGATGAACAACGACACGCCATCAGCATCTCGCTGGGCGCCGGAGGTCCGTGCGGAAACCACCAGAAAGTCAGCGGCGGGGCCATTCAGCACCACGGCCTTGTAGCCATTGAGCACGTAACCCGAATCGGATTGAGTCGCGGTGGTGGTCAGATCGGCCAGATTGAATCGGCCCTGGGGCTCAGCGAACGCCAACGCGCCCTGCAGGGACCCATCGATGACGCTGGCCAGATATTGTTGTTTCTGCGCGGCGTTTCCAGCGATTTTTAGCGCCCCCCCGGCAAGCACTACCGTGGCCAGGAACGGCTCTACCACCAGTCCCTTGCCGAACTGCTCGCACATGATCATGGATTCGATGGCAGTGCCGCCAAAGCCGCCGTCTGCCTCGGAAAACGGAACCCCGAACCAGCCCAGCTCCGCGAACGCGCGCCAGTTGTCCCGAGAGAAGCCAGCCTCTTCCTGAACGATCGCTTGCCGACGCTCGAAGGAGTAGTCGTTCTGAATGAATTTCTCGATGCTGTCCTGCAGCAACGTCTGTTCTTCGGAGAAGGAAAAATCCATGATTTTCTGCTACCGGGAGAAGAAACGCCGAATGGTATGCTAACTCGTCCACGACTCCAATATGGTGGCAGAGCGCTCACGACGTAATGGACGATTTCCCTCCGCAGATGTTCGCTCGAATGGACGAAGCGCCCGACGCCGAGTTCTATCGAGAGCCCCGCTTCGTCAATCACATCGACGACGCCACCATCGCCGCGCTGACCGATTTTTATCGTGAGTTCGTGCCATCTGGCAGCGATGTGCTCGACCTCATGTCTTCCTGGGTATCGCACCTGCCTGGCGATGTGGAGTACGCGCGCGTGGCCGCACTGGGCATGAACGAGGCGGAGCTGTCGGCTAACCCGCGCGCCGACGAGCATTGCGTGCACGACCTCAATACCAAGCCCGAGTTACCCTTCGAGAGCGGCAGCTTCGACAGGGCGCTCATCGCCGTGTCGATACAGTACCTGACCAGACCCGTGGAAGTGCTCGCCGAGGCTGCGCGGGTGCTGCGGGATGACGGAGCAATCTGCATCGCAATGTCGCACCGGCTGTTTCCAACCAAGGCCATCGCCGCTTTCCATCGCTTGCAGCCGGCGCAGCGAGTGCGACTGGTCAGCACCTACCTCTCCCGGGCAGGATTCGGCTCGGTGCGGTTCGTAGATCGATCTCCCGACAACGCAGACCCGTTGTGGCTGGTGCTAGGGGAGAAATCGACACAAGACACAGCTTCGTAGCACCTGCGCCGTCGGCGCCAGCCATAGAAAAAGCCACCCGAACTAGGCAACATGCTGCTTCGAGTCATGGGGGACACTAACGACGATGAGCTACGAAACCATCACCTATGAGGTCGAAGACGGCATTCTCACGCTGACACTGAACCGGCCCGAACGGCTGAATGCGTTCAACCGCGTCATGCAGAGCGAGATGATAGATGCGTTCGATGCCGCGGACGCAGACGACGAGGTGAAAGCCATCATCGTCACCGGCGCCGGGCGCGCTTTCTGTGCCGGTGCAGATCTGGAGGCCGGCGGAGATACCTTCAACGCCGACAACCGCGAGGACCGGCCCGACGGCCTACAGCCCGACGGAGGCGGCAGGGTATCACTGCGCATTCACGATCTGAACAAGCCCATCATCGCGGCCATCAACGGGCCCGCAGTGGGCGTGGGGATCACCATGACGCTGGGCATGGATATCCGCATCGCCGCCGACGTGGCTCGCATCGGCTTCGTGTTCGCCCGCCGTGGCATCGTGCCAGAGGCCTGCTCCAGCTATTTCCTTCCGCGCATCGTAGGCGTCAGCCAGGCGCTGGAGTGGTGCTATAGCGGCCGGGTATTTCCCGCACAAGAAGCGCTGGCCGGCGGCCTGGTGCGCAGCCTGCACAATAAGGATGAGTTGCTCAGCGTCGCGCGCGGTCTGGCACGAGAGCTGACCGACGAAACTTCTGCCATTTCGGTGACTCTAATCAGACACATGATGTGGCGGATGCTGAGTGCAGACCATCCCATGGACGCCCACAATATCGACTCTCGAGGCATCTACTACCTGGGACGCTCCGCGGATGCCAAAGAAGGTGTGGAATCGTTCCTGGAGAAGCGGCCGGCCGACTTTCCTGGCAAAGTCAGCAAGGATATGCCCGAGTTCTTCCCATGGTGGGAAGAACGAAAGTTTGCTTGAGGAGGCAATCATGAGCACCCCGGAAATCCCCCAGAAAGCCCCGTACCCCGTAGACGTGGAGTCCGGAAAGAAATATTTCTGGTGCGCCTGCGGCAAGAGCGGCAATCAGCCTTTCTGCGACGGATCCCATCAGGACACCGACTTCACGCCTTTCGCCTACGAGGCAGAGGAAGATAAGACCCTGTATTTTTGCGGCTGCAAGCACACCGACGGGGTACCGCTTTGCGACGGCTCACACGCCAAACTGTGATGCCGGCGCGGCACCATGCTATCCCGGCTGCGAAAAAACAAGGACCGACAGCTGCAGGCCGCCGACCCCGCGGCCCGGCGCCGGGCCGCGGAGTC
>MDTE01127928.1_pt1 | contig 17506 bp, 17 predicted proteins | sample 811231 | NCBI WGS metagenome assembly MDTE01 (sample SAMN05326651, study PRJNA326480) | marine metagenome | isolation source: seawater | place: Indian Ocean: Red Sea | collected 2010
ATCACATTGGTGTCGGGCTGAGAGGATTTGAACCTCCGACCCCTGGTCCCCCAGACCAGTGCGCTAACCAAACTGCGCCACAGCCCGCGACGACGTCACGATACAGGGGCCATGCCACCGATCCGCATCCCCAAGCGTCTCAACCTATCTGCTGCAGTCCCCAGTAGATTCCTTGCAAAGCTCGCCATCCCAAATAGACCACTGCGCCGATCAAGACCAGCCAGAAATGCCAAGGAACTGATCCCGCTCCTTTGGGGTCAGCCAGCCAGTTCCCGCAAGCTGGGCAGTCGCCGTTCTCGGTCAGGAGACCTAGGTCGAAATCACGGTCGCATGCCTCGCACCAGGTCATGGCCGATATTCGATCATTGAATCGACCCTGGAGCCAAACTGTTGCGAAAAGAGTTCATCCCCGTCTACGAAGCCTGATCTTTATGGGTGTTGCACCCAACGAGAACTCTTCTCGCAGTTTTCGCTCCAGATAACGCACGTAGCTCGAAGGTAACTCTTTGTTTGTGAAAAGAGTAAAGGTTGGCGGGTGCGCTGCTCCCTGCGTTGCGTATAGCACTCGACCTCCGTGAGGCGCCGGCTGTGCAGACTGCGCTAGCTGGATTACCTCGTTGACTTTACGAGTCGGCACACGTGTTTCATAGGCATCGATAGCAGCTTCTAGGGCTGGAACAAGTCGGTGAACTCCGCGACCGCTAAGCGCGCTGATACGTAAAACGGGTGATTCGCCGAGAAAATGAAGTCGTCGGCCGATCTGGTACATCAATTCATCTTTTTCTTCTTGGTCGACCATCTCCCATTTGTTCAGGAGCACCACTATGGGGCATCCCGCTGCATCAACGCGTTCCGCCAAACGTTGATCTTGAGTGGTGACTCCTTCAGTAGCATCAATTACAAGTAGCGCCACGTCTGCTTTGTCGATAGCTCGCAGAGCTCTCAGGTTGGAGTAGTACTCAGTGTCGTCATCGACGCGGGCTTTCCTTCGCATTCCTGCTGTATCGATAAAGCGCAGAGGACCAAGTTCGGTCTCTACAACTGTGTCTATTGCGTCGCGAGTGGTGCCGGGCATGTCATGCACTACTGACCGGTCATCGCCAATGAGACGATTAAACAATGTTGATTTTCCGACGTTAGGTCGGCCTACGATCGCTACTCCGGGAATTTCATCACTACCCGAAGCTTCTTCCTCTTCAAGATTATCTGGGGACTCGCGATCCACATCTGGCAAGGTGCCAATAATTCGATCGAGGAGGTCTCCGGTGTTGCGACTGTGTAATGCCGAAACACCTAAGGGGTCTCCTAACCCAAGGGACAAGAATTCCCAGATGTCCGCATCTCGGAGGGGACTATCAATCTTGTTAACTACGAGGAGCACCGCCACATTGGAACGCCTGAGGATCGCGGCCACGCGACCATCTTCTTCGGTTATTCCTGTGGTGCCGTCGACCACTAGGACGATCAAGTCAGAGTCCTCAATAGCTTTTTCGCTCTGGGCAGAGACTTTGTCGTCAAGCTCATTGCCCGAAGGCATCCACCCGCCGGTGTCTACTAGCTCAAAGTGCCGTCCGAGCCATTCTGCTTCCAGGGCTTTCCGATCTCGGGTAACACCTGGTCGTTCTTCGACGATCGCCTCCCGTCTACCAAGGATGCGATTAAACAAAGTCGACTTTCCAACGTTAGGTCGACCAACGATCGAGACGATCGGCAACGCTCCCTGTGTCGTCATAATCCAACTCCAGATGCCTCGTTTGTCTTTCGACTGTCTAGTGCGAGCCTTAAGTCGGCTCCGTTAGTTGGAACAATCTCGACATGTTTTGGTAGCTCTTCAACGCTTACCCCATCTAGAAACTTGCCGTTGTTGAGGCAAACATCAGGAAGTAAGTATCGGTGACCTTCGGGTTCTAAACCCAGAACGGTTTTTACATCTCCGCCAGCCATGAGGCCAGTGACCTTTATGTTGCCGCCGAAGAATTGATTCTTAACTTCGATGATGCGAACGTCGCTTCTGTCTAAGTCTGCGATCAAAGGGGTGAGAACTTGTGCGCCGTATTCGCCGGTAAGTATTCCGATCGGAGCGTCCCTTCTTGGTTTTATGCCTAGGAGGTTTATTTCGTTCGGTACGCGATTCGGGTTGGATTGCAGTTCCCCGGCGCGATTGGAGCCCTGAGGAGAGCGAATGCTCCTGTAACCCTCTGGCGGGGCGCCATCGACCCACTGAAAGAAACCGGAACGAGTTCCTATCGTCGAATCGGTTTCAGCTGTGAACTCCAGCTCGAAGGCCCTCGCCATTCCTATGCCGTCTTCATGCATAGCGAAGTCTCCGTAGGTTTCAGCTTCAGGGAATGCCTCACCAGCCAGCAGGTAGTACTCGTCGGCGGCGTAAACGAGTCTGTGACCCAGCGTTTTTATGTAACGCTGCTGCCAAAGGTCGACTATCTCTAGAACGCTGCGTGCTTCATTCTTGGTGTGGGGTCGCATTGCCGCTTCGGTGCTGTAGTCGCTTACTCCGAGCGGCACAACAGCCACAGATTGGAGTTCGGGAAATTGGTCTAGTACTCCCAGGAGTGTGTCATCTAGTTCTTGTCCGTCATTGATTCCTGGACACACAACTATTTGCCCGTGAATTTCGATGTCAAAATCAAGCAGCGCTCTGAGCCATCGCAAGCTGTACCCACCTCGAGGGTTCTTCAACATTCGACTTCGGAGGTCCGGATTGGTCGAGTGAATGGACACGTAGAGCGGAGAGAGACGTTCCGAGACAACGCGTTCTAAATCGGCTTCGGTGAAGCGGGTGAGGGTAGTGAAGTTGCCATAAAGAAACGAAAGGCGGTAATCATCGTCTTTCAGATAGAGACTTCGTCGCATGCCTTTGGGCAGTTGATAAATGAAACAAAATTCGCAGTGGTTATCGCACGTCCTGACTCGATCGAAGATTGAAGCCTCTACTTGAGCGCCTAATGGCTCACCGGCACCTTTCTGGACTTCGATTTCTAGTTCTAAGCCACCTCGCTGCAGGCTAAGGATCGGGTCTGCCTCGTCGACGAGTACTTGCCAGCGAATTACATCGGTAGGTATCTCTCCGTCGATCGCGACGATCTCATCACCCGGCAATAGACCAGCAGTATCTGCTGCGCTACCGGGGACCACCTCAGCGATTAACGGAAAGGACATGTTCTTTAGGATACGGGTGCATTGGGCCGACACCCGGCAACCAACCTCGAGCCGGTAACCTCAGTTTCGTGAGCGTTGAGCAGGTTCTGTTGGCTTCTCCTAGGGGGTTTTGTGCTGGGGTCGAAATGGCGATCAAAGCTCTTGCTTGGATGGTGCGGGCGTTCGATCCGCCGGTCTACTGCTACCACGAAATTGTTCATAACCGCTTGGTCGTAGATCGTTTTCGGCGACTGGGGGTTGTGTTCGTTGATGACGTGACAGAAGTGCCCGAGGGCAGGCCTCTGATGCTTTCAGCTCATGGTTCAGCGCCCGAAGTGGTCTCAGAAGCGAGAAACCGTGGTGGCTATGTGGTGGATGCTGTGTGCCCCCTCGTCACCAAAGTTCATCATGAGGTTCGTGTTCGGTCATCGAAGGGTTACGAGATCGTTTATGTCGGCCATCAAGGGCATGAGGAAGCTGAAGGGACGGTAGCTGTCGCCCCAGATCACATACATCTTGTTGAAGATACGAGCCAGGTTGACCAGCTACCTGAGTTTGACGCACCAATCGCCATGCTGGCTCAGACCACGCTTAGCCATCGAGATTGGGAAGGCGTCCTGGAAGCGACTAAGGAAAGGTTTCCTAATGTGTGGATGCCAGGGAGAAGCGACCTGTGTTTCGCAACGACAAACCGGCAGTCTGCTCTCTCAGCGATAGCTGAAAAGTGTGATGCGGTGGTAGTTATCGGGTCAGCTAACTCGTCGAATACTATGGCGCTCGCGAAATTAGCTGAGAGTTCGGGATGCTCCCATGTCTATCGCATTAACTCTGCCGAAGAGCTGCCAGCCGACCTGCAGGGGACTGTGGGAGTAACCGCCGGCGCTTCTGCCCCAGAAGAACTTGTCGAAGCTGTAATTGAGAAGTTGTCTCCACGACTGGGTGTTGAGGAACTCAAGATCACAGATGAGGACGAGTATTTTCCTCCGCCCAGGGAACTCCGCGAACTGCTGTCTGTTTTAGAGACTGCCGTGTACGCGTTACTTGCAGTCCCTCGCGATGCGCGGGTGGCGCCTCTTGATCGAGAGATCGCCGCCAGCGAAGTGTTGGCTTCTCTCTCTGATTAGGACTTGGGTTTCAATCCCCTGATTCTTCGTTTTCTGGTTCCAGGTCAGGGTTGTAAACATTTGGATCTCCGCATACAACTTGTGCCCGATCAAATAAGGTCTGGATTTCTTCGCGTAGCGTTTCGGTGGTAGCCCGTACCTCGTTGCGAGAGAGTCGGCCCTTGTCATTCAAGGGTGGAGGGGGCATGGGCTTTCCGATTATGACGTGGATGCGTTTGGGGTATAGGAACTTCGAACCCCTGGGCATAGCCTTGGCTGTTCCGCCGATCCCTACTGGCACGATCGGAACTTGAGTTTTAGCTGCCAAATACGCAGCACCGTCAAATAGCGGAAAAATTCGAGGTCCGTCTTTCCGCTCGCCTTCAGGAAAGGCGACCACCGGATCATTTCCATTTTCTAGGACTCCGAGGGCGGTGACGAGAGCTGCTCGATCAGCGCTGCCGCGACTGACGGGGAAGCATCCGATAGTTGTGAATAGCCAGCCGAAAAAGCGATTTTTCCACATGGACTCTTTGCCCATAAACCGTAACCGGCGGGGTACACACGCCTGCAGCGGGGTGTCGATGTAGCTCCGGTGGTTAGGAGCCCAAACGCAAGCTCCGCTCGGAATGTTTTCTGCCCCCTCGATCGTGATTCGGTTCCAGATTTTGAAGACTCCCCAGAGTAAATATTTGAGGAGCCGGTACATAAAGCGGTTGTACCAGTGGGCTCTTTGGTCTTCGTTTCGAATGGTGTCTGCCATTAGCCAGCCACCAATCCACGGAAAATTGTTGCGAGATCCGACACCACATCTTCAATACTCAAGCCGCTTGAGTCGAAGATAACAGCACCTGGGGCTACCAATAGCGGGGAGTCTTCTCGCGTCGAGTCGACCTGGTCTCTGCGCTTCAGGTCGTCTAAGACAGAGCCCATAGTTTGTTCTGAACTTTCGTTGAAACGTCGCTCGGCTCTTATCGACAAATCAGCGGTGAGGAACACCTTAAACAGGGCATCCGGGAAGACTTCTGTCCCTATGTCCCTGCCTTCCATCACTCCTCCTCCCAGGTCGGTCGCCCATTCCCTCTGTTGTGGCACTAACACTCTTCTCACTTGAGGGTTTGCCGCGACGACGCTGACCATTTGGTTGGCCTCTGGAGTTCTGATCTCTTCTGTAGCGTCCACTCCGTCGATAACGATTCGCTCCTGAATTTCGATGTTCGTCTCCTTTGCCAATTTGGTGATCGCGTCGGCGTCTTCTATGTCGACTCCTGCCCTTAAGGCTGCAACTGCTACGGCTCGATACATCGCTCCGGTATCAAAATGTGGAAGGCCGAGCTCTGCAGCCAGTTGTCGCGCAACCGTCGATTTACCTGAACCTGCAGGTCCATCTATCGCTATAACGGCCGCAATATCTGATCGTTCTTGTGCTCTTGGTCGTAGACCTTCGAGACAATCAAAAAATTCGGGAAAGGTTTTGTTTACGCAATCAGGGTCGAGAATCTCAATTCGGGGCACGCGAAGCCCGAGCAGAGACATGGACATGGCCATTCGGTGGTCGTCGTATGTGTTGATCGTCGCGCCCCTCAAAAGCCATTTGTTGGGTCGTATCAGCAGACCGTCGGGCTTTTCAGTTATCTCAACGCCGCACTTAGTGAGCTCCGCTGTCATCGCCGCTAGTCGGTCAGTTTCCTTCGCCCGAATGAAACCGATGCCGCTGATCTCTACATCCGAGTCGGCGAATGCGGCGACTGCGGCCAATGTTTGTGCCGTGTCGGAGAAATCCTGCAAATCGAAACTTCCGCCGCTTATGTGGTCTCCTTCGACTTCGATGTATCCGTCGCCCCAAGTTACTTTTGCTCCAAGTTCGTCGAGGACGCTCACGAATTGAATGTCACCTTGAATACTTCGTTTATCAAGCCCGTCGACTCTGACTTTGCCTTGTGTGATTACCGCTGCACCAAAAAAATAGGACGCTGCTGTTGCATCTGGTTCCACCCCAAGCACAGTCGCCCTGTATCTGCTGGGTGGAACAACGTATGTCGAGTCATCCAGTTTCTTTACGTCAACACCGAACTTTCTCATCACGTCGATGGTCATGTCGATGTAGGGGCGACTAACCGGCGTACCTAGGAGCCGCAGCGTTAAACCTTTGTCGCATAGTGGGGCTGCCATCAAGAGGCCGCTGACAAACTGGCTACTGGTATCTGTTGTTACCTCAATCTCTCCACCAGCGAGACCGTCGGCTTGAATCTCGATTGGTAGTTCGCCAGGCATTTGTGTTTCTTGGAGGGTGCACCCCAGTGACCTTAGAGCTGCAATTTGCTCAGCAAAGGGTCGCGAACGTAGTTGCTCGCTTCCATCTAGTGTGGCCGCGCCATGACCACTGGCGAGAACCGGCAGAATGAATCTTGAGGTTGTGCCCGACGATCTGCAGTCGATCGTCGATTTGTCTAGCCGAGGAGACCCGCCCAACCCGGTTATTTGCAGAGTCAATTCTCTGCGATTCTCTTCGACTTCGGCCCCTAGCGTTCTTATCGCGTCCAACATCGCCTCGGTATCGTCAGCGAACAGCACTCCTGACAATCGGCTCGTTCCTTGTGCTAACGCCGCGCATAGCAATGCTCGATTGGTGTGGCTTTTAGAGCCGGGGACTTTCACGGAACCAATGGTCGAGGCACCGAAGGGAGTTATAACGGCACTTTTACTCATGCAAGCTCTCGAGTGGTTGGTTTGTAGCCTTGACCTGCCAGAACAGCGAGGAATCGTTGAACTTCTGCTCTCGCTACGATTAGCACCAATACGCCTTGAGCGCCTTCGGTTGAGTGAGCAACTTCGATATCCGCGACGTTCACGTCGCAGTCGGCTGCGAGCATGGTGATATTAGCGATTTGTCCCTTGCGGTCTGGAATGGGAATCCTCACTTCGATGAGGTCCTGTGGTCGGACATATCTAGATGGGAGGTTGGTGCGCGCTCGTCGCGCCTGTGTCAGGACGTCTGTCAGTCCGTTACGATCCGAGTCAGCGACGATGGAGCGGATTTGTTGTATGCGTTGGGAGAATTCATCTAAGACCGTGACGATCGCTTCTCTATTTTCTTCGCAAATGTCGAGCCAGATTTCAGGATGACCGGCCGCGATTCGAGTCATGTCTCGGAATCCGCCTGCTGCCAACCGCAATAACGGAGCGTCGTCTAATGCGCGGTCATCAGCAAGGCACATGAGGCTGGCAGCGGTCAGATGGGGCACGTGGGACACTATCGCGACAAGTGCATCGTGACGTTCGGGAGCCATAGTGACGACGTCACATCCCATGGAACTCACGATGGTTTGAAGATCGCGTAGTCCTAGGTCATCTGTCCCTTCGGTGGGTGTGAGCACCCAGACTGCTCCGTCAAAGATCCTTGGGTCTGCTCCATCTACTCCTTCTTGCTCAGATCCCGCCATTGGATGTCCAGGGATAAAACGAGGGTTGCGAATATTGCGGGAAACAGCAGTTTTGACGCTCCCTGTATCGGTCACTATTCCTTTGGTCTGTTCCAACGCATTGGTGACTTCAACCTCAAGCGCACTCGCTGGAACTGCGACGACTGTTAGATCAGCGTCGCTGTCCATACCCATATCGTCTATGACGTTCAGTTCACGAGCGCGTTCTGCTCGGCTCTCATCTATGTCTTTACCGGTTACATGCCATCCAGCATTCTTCAGCGCTATCGCTACGGACCCACCTATCAGTCCGGTCCCTACGATCTGAGCACGGCGCATATTGCTGTTCATAATCGTGTCAAACCCGTCCGCTCGAAGTGATGTCCTCTTCTGAAGATGGTACCGAAGCCTCCTCGAAAGCCTGAAGTGAGATTAAGAATTGGCTGCGGCTTGATATAAGGATCGAACTTCTTCATTGGTGAGTTCTCGCCACGACCCAGCAGTAAGACTGGAGTCTGTTATTGGACCGATACGCACGCGAACTAGTCGAACGACAGGGTGACCAATAGCCGCACACATTCGACGCACTTGCCTGTTCCGGCCCTCGTGGATAGTTATTTTTAAGAGTCCCTGGTCCGGCATAGACACTTGAGCGGGGGCAGTCATTCCGTCTTCGAGCTGGATGCCTTCACGTAACGATCTCAGTGCTGAGCGTTGCGGGATGCCCTCGACATGGACCAAATATTCCTTTGGCACGCCGAAACTTGGGTGCGTTAGGCGATGGGTGAGGTCACCATCGTTGGTCAATATTATGAGACCCTCGCTATCCGCATCGAGTCGCCCTACTGGGTAGACCCTAATTGCGGAAGGAACCAAGTCGACGACAGTTTGCCTGTTCTCAGTGTCGCTAGCTGTAGACACCACGTCACGCGGCTTATGAAGTAAGTAGTGGACCAGGTTTGGGTCTCTTAGAACAGGGATTCCATCTAATTCAATGCGGTCGGAATCCGCTACTTTGTCGCCTAGCGCGGCTATTTGGCCGTTGATAGTTACTCGTCCGGCTTGAATCATTTCCTCGCTGGCGCGTCGGCTCGCAATTCCCGCTCGCGCTAGAACCTTCTGGAGTCGCTCACGCGACTCCTCGCTGCTCACGTCGGGGGGCTCGCATCTTGAGCGTCTGTGGCAGCCTCGTCTTCAAGTTCGGTTTCCTCGCCGAGCAAAACAGCCTCCAGCGTTTCGACAACTTCGGCTTCTGGGACGAAGTCACTAAGGTTGGGTAACTCGTTAAGGCTGTCGATGCCTATCCCTTCGAGGAAGAGTGGGGTTGTGCCGTACATGGCTGCGTTTCCTGGCCCAGGATCTCGTGCTACCTCTTTGATGTAGCCGCGTTGTTGCAGGGTGCGGGTGACGCCATCCACATTTACGCCACGGATCGAAGCTATTTGTGCTCGTGAAACAGGCTGTTTGTATGCGACTATGGCCAAGGTTTCGAGCGCCGCGCTCGACAGTCGAGTTGATTGTCCTTCGAGAACGAAGCGTTCTACATATGGTGCCTGGGCATCAGCAGTCTGATAGCGGTATCCGCCGGCGATGCGTGAGATTGTGAACCCGCGTTCTTCTTGTGCGTAGCTGTCGGCTAAGTAGTCACATAGAGCTTCTATCGTTTCAACGCTTACCTCTAGGAGCTGGGCAAGAACTGTTGGCGGCACAGGGTCGGTGGCTACGAGGAGTGTGGCTTCCAGAGCGGCTCGCACGTCGGCAGGGACCAATGTTGGGTCAAGATCAGGCAAGTCGCGGTTATTCACATCGGAATCCACTAGTGAACCTTCATTCTCTAGTTGCGCAGCCAAAATCTCGAATGCTTCGGCGTCGTCGTCAGCCGTCATAGGACTCACCACCACTGGGAACGAGTAACTCTTCTTCGTTGCCTGTCCAGGTCAGCGTGATATCGCCAAACCGCTCTTTTTGTTCTAGGTCGATGTGTCCCTGCTTGTAGAGCTCGAGGATGGCTAGGAAGCGAACGACTACCTCGATCCGGTCGACTAGTCCTCCGGTGAGCTGCCGGAAACTCGCTGTTCCCAGTCGGGGTAGTTCGTCGATGATTTCAAACATTGCGTCCGTTACTGAGGCTGTCACTGAAGTGACGTGACCTAGGTCGACTCTTTTCACTGCTGTCGGAGTTAGCGCGCTGACTAACGCCATTGTTAGATGACCCGGCTCGATTCCCTCGAGTAGGTCCGGTGCCAGGGATAGAAAATGCTGGTCGGGGCCGGTCGTTCGCGGATAACTGGCTGCAGCTTCGCTACTCATCTGCCGCAAGGCGGAGGCTGCGGTTTTGAAGGTCTGACATTCGAGGAGTCGGGCAAGGAGGAGGTCTCGTTCCTCCCATAGGGCAAGTTCTTCGTCGAGGTCGCCATCGTTTTGGTCGGGTAATAGACGGCGCGTCTTTAGTTCGACAAGAGTGGCTGCAATTAATAGAAATTCTGTTGCCAATTCGAGGTCAACTCTGGGGGCGGAGGAATCCGTGTCATTGGTGACGCCCAGTATTTTGTCCATCTCTGTTAGATACGCGTCCACAATCGCTGTGAGTGACACCTCATATATGTCGACTTCTTGGTCAAGAATGAGTCGCAGCAGAACGTCGAATGGGCCCTCAAAGACCTCTGTCTGTACCGCATAGGGCATTGCATAACGATAGCGGAGCAAATCACATTGATGTAACACGCTTAGCCTATCTTTTGGGGCTTACCGCTCTCTCCGCTCGTCTACTGCGGTTTCAGGCTCTAGCTCGGGTACTGTCAAGTCCATGACGAGAGTCCTGTCTGGTATTCAACCCACTGGAGATATTCATCTCGGCAATTATCTTGGGGCCCTTCGCCAATGGGCGCTCGATCAACACGAGCACGACAGCTTTTATTGCGCTGTTGATCTGCATGCGGTGACGGTCCAGCAGGACCCAGATGAGTTGCGGGCCAAAACCCTAGAAACAATGGCGACGTTGGTCGCAGTTGGTTTGGATCCCGAGGTGTGCACGTTATTTGTTCAAAGCCATGTGCCGTATCACACGGAGCTGTCTTGGTTGCTTGAGTGCACAGTGTCGTTCGGCGAACTTCGTCGGATGACGCAGTTCAAGGACAAGTCCACAAAGCAGGGTGATGGAGGCCAGGAGCATGTTTCGGCTGGCCTCTTCACTTATCCGGCCTTAATGGCAGCTGACATTCTGATTTATGATGCCGATCGGGTCCCTGTCGGAGATGATCAACGACAACATTTGGAGTTGACTCGCGATATAGCGGAGAGGTTCAATTCTCGGTACGGGGATACCTTTGTGTTGCCGGCTGCTGCGATTCCTAAGATCGCGGCGCGGGTCATGGACCTTCAGGAACCGACTAACAAAATGTCGAAGTCAGCCGATTCAAGTCTGGGCACTGTGGGCATCTTTGAGGACGTCGCGTCGATTGCAAAGAAGTTCAAGCGTGCCGTGACCGACTCAAGTAGCGAGGTGCGTTTCGATTTCGAAAACAAACCCGGAGTGTCGAACCTTCTGTCAATTCTGGGGGCGGCAACGGGGAAAGATCCTGAAGTCCTCGCCGACGAATACACCCAATATGGGCCCCTTAAGGCCGACGCGGCCGAGGCAGTAGTTAACGTTCTTGAGCCGGTCCAGTTACGGCGGTCTGAGCTTCTTGCTGACCCTGCGGAACTTGACCGAATTATTGCCCGGGGTGCGGAGAAGGCATCTGAGGTGGCGGCGGTAACCGTCCGCCGAGCTAAAGAATCGATGGGATTCTTATCTCCGAGTTAGCGAGTTGCTATTTCGGATTAGAGTTGTGTTTCGCCGTTTTTCTTGATTTTGCCGCCCCGGAACACTGAGACGTCAGGAACGTTTGAGGTTGTTTCGTCCGAACGCCATTTCCTGAAGCCGTAGACGAAGATTGCAATGCCTGCGACGTTTACGAGGGTTCCTACTTCGCTTGCCAGCGTTGCTATTCCTGCTCCAAGCACTATCACTCCAAGGCCCCAGGCCATGGTTCTAACGTGTCTGTTGTTGAGACGAAGTGGTGGGCGACGTCTTTGATTTCGCTCCTCGATCGTTTCGATGCGGCCATTTTCTAGCCGAGCCTCAAGCAGGGCTATTTCTTCGGCCGTGATTTCGGGAGCTAGCTGTGCTACTGCGTGATCTTCTGCAGCGTGACAGGCTGTCTCTATATCTTGAGGCGCTGGCGATCCGCTTGCTACTCGTTCAGCAGCTTCGGGATCTCTCTCGATCAGCCAGTCTCGAAACGGTACCAATGCTCGGTCAACTAGTAATCGTTCTTCTTTGGATAACTGGGATCGGGCACGTTGCCTGGCTTTTGAGGTCGCTTCGTCTACCGAGCTCAGTTTGAATGTTCCAACTCGATCCCCGTAAGTACTTCGGATCACGTTTTTCAGTCGCTCAGTGATTTCTGCTGCTTCCATACATCCTTCTTACACTGCGAATTGGTCTGCTCGCTGCAAGACCTCTGCTCTCGTTCTCTCTACGGTCCACTCGGCTGCGGGTAAATGATGCTCCGTAGCCCATCTAACGATGAACTCTTCGCTTCCAGCTTCTCGAAGCATGCTGGCACCTAGTTGCGGGTATGCCATAAGTGCACCGAGAGTTGCCAGTGGGCCTTTTCCTTGCGACCAACGGTTAATTGTGTCTTGATTGGCTAACGGCTTGGCGATCGCTGCAGCGACGCGGATAGTTACTCCTGAGCGAACGGCTGTTTTCCCGATGTCGTGAAGTAGGCCTGCTCGGATGGTTATGGCGTCGTGGGGTAATTCATTTCGTGCCATCTTTGCTACTGCAATTGAGTGCTTTTGGTCTGACGGGGACATCTTCTCCCAGAGCGCAAACTCGGATTTAAGTAGGATTCCCTTCACCCAATCGACGTCTGAGGGATCCGGAGCTTTTCGTCCAAGGCTTGTAAAGAATCGTCGCGTGAGGTGGGCTAGCTGAGTGCTGTTCCTGGTGTGCGCCTTAGGCATCTTCTTTTCCTAGGGCTAACTCAACTTCTGCTCGAGGGTGTGCTTGCAGATGTCTCCTCCGAAGATCTTCCTCCCTCAAAGCTGTATACCGCTGGGTGTTTCGGATGGATGCATGACCTAATAGTTCTTGCACGTAACGAATGTCTGCTCCGTTCAACAGCATGTGTGTTGCGCATGAGTGTCGCAGTACATGAGGTGTTAGTTCTCGACCTAGTCCAACTTTGTCCCCATGACGCCTGACGATTTTCCAAGCACCCATGCGCGAGAGGCGAGTTCCTGGACGCTTTCCCGCCAAACTCAAAAAAACGGCTGCTTCCGCCTTTCGCTGCTCTGGCCCTTTGCGCAGAGTTAGTGCTGTGTTGCGTCCAGCTCCGCTCATCCACTGTGACAACGCAATATGGGCTTCTCCGCCAAGCGGCACCACGCGCTCTTTTTGTCCTTTGCCGAATACGCGTAGCAGTGGTACTTCGCCGTCTAAGTCGACGTCATCTGTGTTAAGGCCTACAAGTTCTCCGACCCGCAAACCACACCCGTATAAAACTTCGAGCATTGCCCGATCTCTATGAGCAGCGGGGTCGTCACCTGCTGGAGATTCCAGAAGTGATTCTATTTGTTCGATTGTCAGGGCTTTCGGGGGGCTATCACGGATGGTGGGCACTGCGATTGATTCGCTGGGGTCTATGGCGAGCACCTCAGCTTCAATCACTAAATAAGCAAAAAACTGTCTGATTGCCACGACGGCTCTAGCTACTGTCGAAAGTCGATACTCCGAATCATGCAAGTGCTCCACATAGGAAGCGATGCAGTCTTCATCGACCGATTTCACTCGCTGGTCCCTGAGGTCTAACCATTCCAAGAAGGTTTTCAGATCTCTTTCGTAAGCTTCTTTCGTCGCAGCGGTAAGGCCTTTGTTAGCCACTTTCCACTTTAAGAATTGGTCTAACCAGGGTGCTTCTCGCGTGTTCATCTAGCTGTCGGCCATTCTTTGGTGCGCAACAAGTAAACCTGCAACTGTTTTGGCGTCGATGATTTCTCCATCAGCAATCATCGCTGGTACGTCAGCTAATGCAACGTTCTCGACTGTCATCGACTTTTCTTCAACGCCGTCTGCTCGTCGCTCTGTCCATGAAAGATCGCGGGCCAAATAAATTGAGATGGACTCGTCAGTAAATCCGACTGCTGTGGCCAGCGTTACTAAATGTTCCATAGTGTCGGCGATGCAGCCCACTTCTTCTTCTAGTTCGCGGCGCGCAGTGTCTAGGTCGGACTCGCCTTCTTTGTCTCGCAGCCCGGCGGGTAATTCCAAAAGCCAATCGTTTAGCGGGGTGCGAAACTGGCGAACTAGCAACACGTCGCGTCCGTCGTTGGTGATCGGCACAATCGCGACTGCTCCGCGGTGGCGCACTATGTCTCGATCGAAGCTCTCCCCTTCGGGGTCTTCCCAGCTGGTGGCGTAAAGATCAAACGCGTAACCCGAATGAAGCAGCTCTTCGCCGACTAACAGATACTCCGGGTCGGGTGAGCCGACCATCAGTCAATCCACCGACTCGGCACTCGACTCTATGAGTTTTGGATTTCGACCTTCCGCTCTACCGAGGGCTGCTTCCACAAGACCCCTGAAAAGCGGTGCCGGTCGATCGGGGCGGCTCATGAATTCCGGATGCGCTTGCGTGCCGACCCAGAACGGATGGGACTCAAGTTCAATGAACTCCACCAAACGGCCGTCGGGTGAGATCCCGCTGCATTTCAGTCCTTCGTCTTCCATTTGAGCGCGGTAATCGTTATTCACCTCATAGCGGTGGCGGTGGCGTTCATAGATGAGCGCTTCTCCATAAAGGTTTGCTACAGAGCTGCCTTCCGTGAGGCGCGCCGGGTACAGACCTAGTCTCATAGTTCCACCCAGGTCTGTTACCTCGCGTTGTGAATCCATCAAATCGACCACCGGGTGAAGAGTCGTCGGGTCGAACTCGCGGCTATTCGCGCCTGACAATCCCAACTGGTTTCGACAGAACTCCGTCACCATTACTTGTAATCCCAGGCATATCCCTAGGCAAGGAATCTCGTGTTCTCGCGCGAATTGCGCTGCAGCTATTTTGCCTTCGATCCCTCTTTCCCCGAATCCTCCGGGAATAATCATGCCGTCAAGGTGGCTGAGTCGTCCTTCGGCTAGAAGACCCTCAACATCTTCTGCTTGGATCCAGTCAATGTCGATCTCTGTTCCGTGGTGGTAACCGCCATGGCGTAACGCTTCTACTACCGACATGTAGGCATCGGGCAGGCTCACGTACTTACCGATAATGCCTATGCGCACCGTTGAGGTTGCTTGTTCTATTCGATTAACTAAGGCCGACCACGAACGAAGGTCTGGTTCGAGGTTGGCTAGACCGAGGATTTCGCAGACGTAGCGGTCTAGTCCTTCGTCATGAAGGACTAGGGGTACCTCGTACAGGTTTGACGCATCTGGAGCATTCACGACACCAGAAAGCTCAACGTCGCATAGGCGAGATATTTTCTCTCGTAATGCCGTGTCGATTGGTTCCTCGCTTCGTAATACGACTGCGTCAGGTTGGATTCCTCGACTGCGTAGCTCAGTTACGGAGTGTTGGGTGGGCTTAGTTTTCTGCTCTCCTGATGGCCCGATGAAGGGCACCAGAGTTACATGCACGTAGCAGACGTTTCCGCGACCGGCGTCGAGTCGCATCTGCCTAATCGCTTCTAGGAATGGCAGTATCTCAATGTCGCCAGCGGTCCCTCCTACTTCAGTAATTACTACGTCGGTATCGGCGGTAGCCAATCGGCGAATACGCCTTTTGATCTCGTCGGTGATGTGTGGAATTACTTGAACCGTTTTCCCCAAGTAGTCTCCGCGCCGTTCTGCTGCCAACACTGCTTGATAGATGGATCCCGTGGTTGCGTTTGAGTCTTTGGTCAGCGGTTCATCAATGAAACGTTCGTAGTGTCCGAGGTCTAGGTCTGTTTCGCCGCCGTCATCGGTAACAAAGACTTCGCCGTGTTCAAATGGATTCATCGTGCCGGGATCCACATTGATGTATGGGTCGAACTTTTGCATCGTGACCCGAAGACCTCGGGCTTTGAGGAGGCGACCGAGGGAGGAGCCGGTAATTCCTTTGCCGAGGCCACTCGCGACCCCACCGGTAACAAAGATGTGTTTAGTCATGGATGAGGTCCCAAGGCACTTGAAGTGAATTTAGCGGTTCAACTCCCCCATGGGGATGACCGTCACGAACACTTTTTACGTAGGTGTGTGCTTTGATACCTATCCCGACGATCACGTCATACCTTTGATTGCCTCACGCCTGCTTGGTCGATGCGATTCAGTAAAGGATTAGACGCGATGACTTCGCTAAAGGATGTGCGCTCGCTCGCAAGGTTCAGCGCAGCAAGTGCCACTAGCGCGACCCACTGAATGACAGGTGTGCTGACCATAAATGTTGAGAAACCCAGCAAAGCACCTGTGACGTTTACGCCTGTGTCACCCTGCATATGTCGCTCCAGGAGTTCCGAAGGCGCTAGTCCTGTTGCCGCCCCAACCGCGCCTGCGGCCCAAACAAGTTGCAGGGCCGTGTGGGAGTCAGACCATATGAACACCGAAGCGGCAAGCACCACAAACCACATAAACGAGACTTTGGTTGATCTTGCTGGTGCCCGATCGAGAAGGTTGAGCAGGTTTGCGCTTAAGGCCACAATCGCCGCTCCACGAATCAGCTCTACTAGGCCGTCAGTCGCGTCGGTTACCAATATGGCGCCTATTGAGACTGCAACGCCTCCTACGAGCTTGAGTAGGCCAGTGGTTACGGTGTGATCTGAATATGCGGAGCCCAGATGACCTCCGAAGCCTCCTCCGCTTTCGTTCGCTTTGGTGTCGTCGATCCAACCTAACGATCCAAATACCACTACGAGCATCAACACTGCCAGAACGTGTGCTCCTCGCAGTGAGTCGTTAAAGCCCCAGTAGAGGTTGGCCACAACGAGGATTTCGACGGCTACGACAATGATTCCAGAAACAGCGAAAAGGTTCTGCCCTCGATAGTTGTCTTTTTGTAGCCCCAGACTCGATAAGAAAGCTCCTGTGCGACCCCACGCGAGTAACGCCGCTATCAAAGCGATGAAGAAGGTGCCTATTACGAAAATCAACTGCTATTTCTCCTCATCAATGCTCGACTCGTTGACTCTAGAGTGCCTCGCCATCCGAGTCGGGACGCGGACGCTTGCATGACATCGCGAAATTGTTTCGCCCGATGCAGGATTCCTTTGGGTCCGCGTCCGGTGGGTAGATGTGAGAAGTCTCCTGCAATTTCTTGGATACGTCCGCCGGCTTTCTCGACGTCGATGGTCAATCCGACCTCAAGTCCGAAACGCGGAGCCAGCGTTAGTGATCGCATCAAAGATCCTTCAATTGCTCTTTGACCGGACAGGGGTTCTACGAATCGTCGCCCGGTGGCATCTAGAAGTATTTGCCTAGCGATCCGTTTCAACAAGCCAAAACCTCTAGATCGTCCAGCCTGGGGGAAAACGCCTATCACCATCTCTGCAGTGTCATCGCTCAATGGCTTCAGTAGCTCTGCCGCGTGTATCGCCGAGTCGCCGAGATCCGCGTCGATCAAAAGATAGATCTGGGGAGCTCCAGAAGCTGCGACCCCTGCCAGCACTGCATCTCCTTTCCCAACATTGGAATTCAGCGACACGGTTCGTGCCCCTGCTCTCTCTGCGATTTCGCCTGTGCCATCGATTGATCCGTCATCAACAACCAACACCTCGACGACGTCGGGAATCTGTGAGAGAGCTGTCACG
>MDTE01033981.1_pt1 | contig 17505 bp, 13 predicted proteins | sample 811231 | NCBI WGS metagenome assembly MDTE01 (sample SAMN05326651, study PRJNA326480) | marine metagenome | isolation source: seawater | place: Indian Ocean: Red Sea | collected 2010
CCAGGATAGCAACCCGTGTACGGATGACAGCTGCGATCCCACCCAGGGCTGCCTCTTCTCATATAATGGGATTCCCTGTGACGATGAAGACGACTGTACCTTCGGCGATCATTGCGCAGAAGGCGCGTGCCAGGCGGGCAGCACCATCGTCTGTAACGACAACAACCCCTGTACAGACGATATCTGCGACCCTCTTATCGGCTGTCGCTTCGAGCCCAACGAGGCACCCTGTGATGATAATGACATCTGCACGGACAGCTCGTATTGCAGCGATAATCGCTGTGTTGGTGCCAGCGTTATTGACTGTAGTGATGGGAATATTTGCACCACAGACAGCTGCGATCCAGTGGAAGGTTGTAGCCATAGTTTCAATAGCCAACCCTGTGACGATGGCGACCTCTGCACTTTGGGAGATGCCTGCTCCGAAGGTGGTTGTTCATCCGGGTATCTTGTCTCCTGCAATGACGGAAACTCCTGCACCGACGACAGCTGCGACCCCCTGAACGGCTGCATCTACGATTTCAACGATAGCGACTGTTCCGACGGTAGTCTTTGCGGCGTCCTGGACCAATGTGTGGAAGGGATCTGTACCGCTCTGGCCCCATTAAATTGCAACGACAACAACCCCTGCACCACCGATTGGTGCGAGCCCTTGGTTGGCTGCCTCCACGAATTCAACACCGATCCCTGTAACGATGGGAACGCCTGCACACTTGGAGACATCTGTTCGGAAGGGATCTGTACACCATCGCCGGTCTTCGACGACTGTAACGACGCTAACCCCTGTACAACCGACAGTTGTGATCCAATCACCGGCTGTAAAAACGAGCCCAATGACAACGCCTGCACGGACGGGAACGCCTGCACAACCTTTGATCATTGTGAGGACTCCGCCTGTGTCAGCTCTGGAGCATTGAACTGCAACGACCAGAACGCCTGTACCGACGATTCCTGTGATCCCGTCCAGGGCTGCGTGTACACGGCCAACTCGGCATCTTGTAACGATCAGAACGCCTGTACCAGCGGTGACCAATGTGTCGAGGGCATCTGCGTAAGCACCGGAAATCTCGCCTGTGACGACGGAAACGCCTGCACCAATGACAGTTGTGATCCGACCGAAGGCTGCCAACATCTCCCCAACACGGTCCCCTGTAGTGATGGCAACCCATGTACCGTGGGCGACGCGTGTATCGCCGGTACTTGTAATTCGGGTCCCGGCCTACTCTGCGACGACGGCAACCCCTGTACCGACGACAGCTGCACCCCGGCGACGGGCTGCCAGCATACGAACAACACCGACCCCTGTGATGATCATAGCACCTGCACCAGCGACGACACCTGCGTCGAAGGGGCCTGCATCGGCCAGGGTAGCCTCTTATGCGATGACGGCAACAGCTGCACTCTGGACATCTGTACTGCAGACGGTGGTTGTTCTCACGAAGATATCGAAGGGAGCTGTAGCGACGGCGACCCCTGCACCGTCAACGACACCTGCGATGCCGGAGTGTGCCAGGCGGGGATTCCCATGGATTGCGACGATAATAACGTCTGCACGGAAGATCTCTGTACGGCCGAAGGCTCCTGTAGCCACCTTGCAGTCGAGGGAGATTGCGAAGATGGCAACCTCTGCACTACCGGCGATCAATGCGTCGACGGCCTCTGCATCTCCAACGACGTCAACCCATGCGATGATGGAAATAGCTGCACGACAGACTCGTGCACACCCGAGGGTGGTTGCCAGCATCTCGACAACGAGCTCCCCTGCAACGATGGAGACGCCTGCACGATCGGAGACACCTGTAGTGATGGTGTCTGTACTGGCCCTACCCCATTGCTCTGCGACACAGGAAATAACTGCGTCCTGGCGGGCTGCGATCCGGCCACAGGGTGCACGCAGACGAACCTCTCGGGAGCGTGCGACGACAGCAACCCCTGTACCGTCGACGACAAATGTGTCGATGGCTTCTGTATCTCTGGCACGACCGACCTGGACTGTGACGATGGCAACCCCTGTACCGAAGACAGCTGTGATCCGAGCACTGGTTGCGTCAACACCAATGTGAACAGCTCCTGTGACGATGGCAACGAATGTACGAGTGGGGACGTCTGTTCCGCCGGTATCTGCCAATCGGGAGCCCCCGTCACATGCAACGACGATGAGCTGTGCACCACCGATTGGTGTGAGCCCGCCGTGGGTTGTATTCACGCGAACAATGTCGTGGCCTGCGACGACGGAAACGCCTGCACCGTAGGCGACACCTGTCTCGGAGGCTCCTGTGGCACAGGTTCAAGCCTCCTGGACTGTGACGATGGAAATCTATGCACCACCGACAGCTGCGACCCCGATACGGGTTGTACCTATGCCTTCAACACCAACCCCTGTGATGACGAGAACATCTGTACCAACAACGACGTCTGTTCCCTTGGTACCTGCCGCCCGGGACCGGAGACGGATTGCGACGACTCGAATGTCTGCACCCTCGACTGGTGCGATCCTGTGGACGGCTGTAACCACACCAACACCCCTGGCTCCTGCGACGATGGCAACACCTGCACCGTGGGTGACAGCTGTGAGGGTGGCAGCTGTAAAGCGGGTACCAACGAGCTCAACTGCCACGACGGGAAGGTCTGCACTGACGACACCTGTGATCAGATCATCGGCTGCGTATTTGTCCCGAATACGGCTCCCTGCACAGATAATGATATTTGCACCGTGGACGATGCATGCGTCGCTGGAAGCTGCGTCTCGGGGGCGGTCCTGGATTGCGACGACTCGAACAGCTGTACGGACGACACCTGCGACGCCGACATCGGCTGTATCCACACAGATAATACGGCCAGCTGTGACGACAACAACCCATGCACCACGTCAGAGACGTGCAGCGATGGCATCTGTACAGGAACCGCGGATGTAGACTGTGACGACGCGAATGCTTGCACTACAGACTCCTGCCACCCGGTCAGCGGATGTACCCATACCGATAATAGCCTGGCCTGCTCCGACGGCGACGCGTGCACCGTAGGTGACACCTGCACCGATGGGGTTTGCCAATCCACCGGCAGTTTGAACTGTGACGATGGAAACCCGTGCACAAACGACGTATGCCTGACAGATACGGGCTGTTCCTTTGTGCATAACAGTGAAAGCTGCGACGACGGAAACGCCTGTACGACTGGCGACATCTGTTCGGCTGGAGCGTGTACCGGACCGAACCCACTGGACTGTGACGACGGCAAGCTCTGTACAACCGACTCCTGCGACCTGGATCTCGGTTGCCAACATACGGACAATGATAACCCTTGTACCGATGACAATGTCTGCACCCTGGACGACGTCTGTACGGCCGGCAGTTGCGAACCGGGAAGCGACAAGGACTGTGATGATTCGAACCCCTGTACCGACGATTCCTGTGATCCGATCTCCGGCTGCATCTATAGTCACAACGCATTGGACTGCGATGACGGAAACGCCTGCACCAGTGGAGACGTTTGTGCCGCGGGCACCTGTCAGGCCGGCTCCACAACCCTGGACTGTGATGACGACAACATCTGCACAGATGATTCCTGCGATGTAGAGACGGGCTGCAGCCACACCGCAAACACCATCGACTGCACCGACACCGATGTGTGTACCACGGGTGATGTTTGCCAGGACAAGGTCTGCGCGTCCACGGGCGTACTGGATTGTGATGACTCCAACCCCTGTACAGACGACACCTGTGACCCAGAGATCGGTTGTATTCACACCGACAACACCGCGAGCTGTGACGACCAGAATGAGTGCACAACAGGGGATGTTTGTAGTGACGGGTTGTGTACCGCGCCGACAACTCTCGATTGCGACGATGCCGACGCCTGTACCAGTGACACCTGCGACCCCGACCTGGGCTGCCAGAACGCTGCAAACAACGCACCTTGTAGCGATGACAACGTTTGTACCACGGGCGATATCTGTGCGGCCGGTGTCTGTACCGTCAGTGGTAGCCTCGACTGCGACGACGAAAACGAATGTACAGACGACATCTGCGATCCGGTCCTGGGTTGTATTCATACGGACAACACCAACGCCTGCAACGACCAGAACGACTGTACAAGCAACGATGTCTGCAGCGCTGGCCTATGCCAGGGCGATGGAACACTCGATTGCGACGACGGTAATATATGTACGATCGACAGCTGTGATATCGACGGCGGTTGTAGCCATACCGCTCGCGAAGGAAGCTGCAGCGACGGAGACCCCTGCACCGTCGATGACACCTGTGTAGACACGGTCTGCGTCGCAGGGACTGACCGGGATTGTGACGACAGTAACGTCTGCACAACGGACAGTTGCGGAACAGACGGTGAGTGTATCCATACGGCCAACGCTCTCGTCTGCGATGACGGCAACGCCTGCACCATCGGCGACCATTGCTCCGACTCGGAGTGCGTTGGCACCGGCGCCGCCGAATGCGACGACGACGACGTCTGCACCACGGATTCCTGTGATCTGGAGCTGGGTTGTCAGCACAGCGACAACACCCTCTCCTGCAATGACGACAACGTCTGCACGACCACAGACACCTGTTCGGGTGGAGCCTGCGTCGGTTCGGGCAGTCTGGCCTGTGACGACTCCAATATATGCACGACGGACACCTGCAACACCGATACGGGCTGCGTTCATACAGCCAACAGCTCCCTCTGCAACGATAACGACGCGTGTACGCCCTCCGATATGTGTGTAGACCGGGTCTGTGTCGGCTCGGGCACTATCTTATGTGACGATGGGGACGACTGTACGACCGACACCTGTGACACCACGGATGGTTGCACCTATACCGATAACACCGCGTCCTGCGACGATGGCGACGAATGCACCACGGGTGATGTCTGTTCTGGCGGAGATTGTTTATCCGGTACCACAGATAATTGCGACGACGGAAACGACTGTACGACCGACACCTGTAACGAGACCACGGGCTGTGTGAACGTAAATAACGTTCTCGCCTGTGACGATGGCAACCCATGTACCGATGACGACACCTGTACCGCGGGGGCCTGCCTTGGGCTCACCCTCAAAGATTGCGATGATGGCAATAGCTGCACCGATGACATCTGCGATCCGGTGACCGATTGCGAGCATGTACATAATAGCGCGCCCTGTGATGACGGAAATATCTGTACCATCAACGACCAATGTCTATCGGGAACCTGTTTCGGACTCGCTCCCCTGATCTGTATCGACAACAACAGCTGCACCCACGACAGCTGCGACCCGACAACGGGCTGTGTCTTCAGCCCCAATGTAAGCACATGTGACGATCAAAACGCCTGTACGACGACTGATGTTTGCGCCGACGGCATCTGTACTGGTTCGGGAACCCTGGAGTGCGACGACGACGATATATGCACCTCAGACAGCTGTGATCCGAGCAGTGGATGTTCCTTCACGACCATTACCCTCTGCTGTGGTAACGGAATAGTCGAAGGCGATGAAGAATGCGACGACGACAACCACACCAGTGGAGATGGTTGTAGTAGCCTCTGCCAATCCGAGTAGGAAAAGAGATCAGGGGCAGAAACCCAACGTTTGTGCTTGTTCTACGCACATGGTTACCCAGGGCTCTTCACAGCAGCCATCCTCCGTGGCACAGACCGTGTCCGCAATATGGGGATCCTGGCAACCAGGTGTGGCATTGGCCACACAGCAGTCTCCCGGACAGGCGAGCATTGTGAGCCCGTCGAGAACAGCCGTAATCAGGTTCGAGCTATTGGTGTTCAGCTGGACGACAAAGCCAACTCCTAGCTGATCGACCAGGTTTTCATAGATGCCCATCTTGGAGCCGGTCACCGCAAAGATTGGGATAACACCAGCCGCCAGAATCTTCTCTTTTACCATATTTACGGATGGATAATCTTCGCCCGTTCCCGCCGGGGATCCGTCGAGGACTGCATCTCCATTATTCGGACCAGCCGACGCGTGATGCCCTGCCATATGGTAGCTGGCGTCCGTCGTCAGAACCACTACACGCATCGCTCCCGGTCGGAAACCGACTTCATCCGCCCGCAATGCAACCTGCATCAAAGCCTCGATCTGGGATTCGGGCTCATCCGAACCACCGCTCGCATCCAGACTATGAACAGCGGCGACAAGAGCCGAACCGGAATCCGTCAGACTCAGTTCATGACGAAAGACATAGTCGCTCCAGCCACCAAAGGGCGATGTGGGTTTATCAATGAACGAGCCAAGGCCAAAATATGGGTCTACAAATCCACCGTCCACGATGGCGTCAACCAGGAACGGCACCACCGTGTTCATGATATTTACGTCGTCATCGAAAGAGCCCGAGAGGTCCTGCAAGATATATAGATCCAGCGGATATTCGGCCACCTCTTCCCCCGGAATATTCTCACAGCCATCTTCGAGGCACTCGTCATAGGTGCAACCATCGCCATCGTAACAGAGCGTATTGTCCGGTATGCTGCTACAGCCAAATTCGGGGACACAATCATCGATGGTGCAGTCTACCCCATCGTCACAGATCTTATCCGGCCCCGATATACAGACGCCCTCGTCGCAATAATCGTCGATGGTACAGAGATCGGCGTTATCGCAGGTCTCCCCATCCGGTTTATAGATATCGCATAAGCCCGTAGCCAGATTACAGACCGGCTCCACACAGGGGTCTACACCAACACAATCTACGACCTCGCCAGCCGTACACATCCCTTCCTGGCAGGTCTCCGTTCCGTCACAGAGGTTGTTGTTTGGGCACGGGGTGCCATCTTCTTTCGGAAGATCACAGTCGCCTGTGGCGTCATTGCAGAGAGGTTGTAGACAGGGCATGTCCACCCAGCTGCAATCGATCGGAAGCGCGTCAGTGCAGACACCGACCTTGCAATACTCCGTACCATCGCAGAGGTCATTATCTGGGCAGAGGGTCCCATCGGGCTTGGGCATATCACAGAGTCCCGAGTCTGGATTACAAAGATGCTCCAGGCAGGGATCTTCGACCATATTACAGTTCACGGGTAGACCGGAGAGGCATACGCCCCCTTCACAATATTCCTCCCCATCGCAGAGGTCTTTATCGGCACAAGACGTCCCATCGGGTTTCGGTATTCCGCATTCCCCCGTTTCCGCATCACAGAGTGGTTCGAGGCAGGGATTGGTGATGGTGCTGCAATCGGGTGGTGTACCGTCTACACAAACCCCACTCATACAGATTTCCGAGCCATCGCAGAGGTTGGCGTCTGGACAGGGCATCCCGTCAGGAACGGGCAGATCGCATATCCCACTCTCTGGATTACAGGTGTTTCCCGCACAGGGATTGGGGCTATTCGAACAATCCAATGGTTCTCCAAGACACTCACCATCGGGCTGACATAGGTCATCATGGGTGCACAGATCTCCGTCATCACATCCACCCGCGAGGGCGATATGCACGCAATCCCCCGTAACCATATCGCAGGAATCCATGGTGCAGTCTTTGCCATCGTCACATAATTTATCGACGGTTCCCACGCACTCATGGTCAGCCGAACAAATTGACTCAATGCTACAGAGGTCCTGATCTTCACAGGCGGCACCTTCGGGAAGCCAGGAGACTACGCAGCCCTCACCCGGAACACAGGATGCCGCTCCTGCACATACATCGGGGAGTTCACATTCGACCGTCTCACTACCTACACAGGTACCGAGGAAGCAATGGTCTCCCATTGTGCATTCGTTTCCGTCATCACATTGCCCTTCCAGCACCGGCTCATGAACCACATCGCCCTTCACGCAAGAGTCCAGGGTACACGGGTTGCCATCGTCCAGGCTCAAGACGACCCCGGGCTGACAGAGTCCGGCCACGCAGTGATCACCCTCGGTACATAGGTTCTCGCTATACACGCATTGGGTCCCATCCGGCCACGCCTCCGATAGACAGACGGGCTCTTCATCCAGACAGGCACAACTGTTCTGTGTGCAGTTGTTTTCGTCTTCGCAGTCGTAGTCAAACCCCTGGCATGACACACCGGCTTCATTACAACCCGCCTCCAGGGGATTACAGGCCATACACATATCGCTCGAAGTGCAACAGTCGTCATCGTTGCACAGAGTCCCCACCGGCTTGGTTTCACAAGTCAAACCTGTGGCAGGATCACAGACACATACACGGCAGGAGTCCGTCATAACCGTCATGGGAACGCCGGCTCCACAGCTACCGTCGGAGAGACAGACCTCATCCTGGGTGCACAGATTATGATCATCACAAGGTGCACCGATGGAAGCCACACTTACACAGATACCGGCCTCACACTCGTCCTGGGTACAGTCGTTTCCGTCGTCACATAACAACTCTTCGTCACACGGACCGCCCGGCGGTGATGTCTTCACATCTTCGACCAGTCCCCCACCCATCGTAGAATCACCACATGCCAAAACCATACAAAGAAGGCATAGGCTTATAAGAGTCTTGCTATATGAAACCAGTCGAGCCATCGGATTTCGTTATAGTAGAGCGAACGGAAAAGAAGCGAAGGAAGGCAAAGTGTACCGGATACCGAGGGTAAAGGTCGAATCTGTTTTTTGTGCGCGCGATAGAATAGCACACGAAGAATACGAAAATTGATAAACTAACCTGCAATTCGTTGATGCACACCACAACGCTTCGCAAGTCTTCGAAAGTTGCTTCGGTCCATCTGGGAGAGACGAGCTGCGCTAGAAAGACTACCGCCTGCTTGCTCCATACGATGGCGAACATAAAGGCGTTCAAACTGTTCAAGGAAACCCGCCCGTGCATCTCCATAGGGCAGATCGAGGAGGTCCTGGTACATGGCTGGTGTCGTCGCAGACGCCTCCCGTTTGACACCATCCGGGAAGTCCGCAGCTTCAATGATGTCATCCGAGCTCACCGCGACCACGTATTGGATTGCATTACGCAACTCACGGATATTCCCTGGCCAATGATAGGACCGCATAAGCTCAAGGGCGTCCTCAGCAAAGCTTTTACTGCCATGGGCGTATTCATCCAGAAAAGCCCGTGCTACGACGATCACATCGTCACCTCGAGCCCGCAATGGCGGCAAGGGGATCTGGAACACGTTGATACGATAGAAGAGGTCTTCTCGGAAACGTCGCTCTGCTACGGCACGCTCCAGGTCCTGGTTTGTCGCGCCGACGACACGTACATCCACATTACGGGAAGATACGCCTCCGACTCGCCGCACCTCGCCATTCTCCAGGGCCCGTAACAACTTCGCCTGCAGGGGAGCGCTCATTTCACCGATCTCATCTAGGAATAATGTCCCTCCATCGGCGGCCTCCAATAGACCCGCATGATCGGACGTAGCGCCCGTAAACGCACCGCGCACATAACCAAATAGTTCACTCTCCAATAGGGATTCCTGCAAGGCGGCACAGTTCACAGCGACAAAAGGACGCCGCGCACGACGGGAACGATTATGGATAGCTCGTGCTATCAGCTCCTTTCCCGTTCCACTCTCACCCAACACCAAAACCGGGGCATCAGAACCGGCGATATTTTCCACCAATCGGAATACGCGCTGCATTCCAGGTGAAGAACCCACCATGCCCTCAAACCGATCCGCACCTTCTCGATCTTCGACCAGAGCTTCGATACGACGGGCCATCTGGTGGCGCTCTGTCGCACGACAGACGGTTTGCACTAATAATTCAAGGGGATCGACGGGCTTCAGCAAAAAGTGAAACGCCCCCTCCTGCAAGGCCTGAACAGCCGCCTCTACGGTTCCATGACCGGTAATTACGATGACCTCGATATCGGGGCGCGTTGTTTTGATCGCTCGCAACAGGTCGAGGCCGGACATTCCCGGCATACGCAGGTCGGTAACGACGACATGTGGGTCGAAAGCCTCCAGCTTGGCAAGAGCCTCCTCCCCTCGTTCGGCCTCGGCGACCTCAAAGCCCTCCATGCTAAGGAGCCGGCGGGACGCGACCCGCAAGGCCGGTTCATCATCCACAACGAGGACGCGACAACCGGACAGATCCGGAGCCTGGATTTCCATCGTAGACATTTTCCCTCCTTAGCGACAGGGGAGGTACATTCGAAATTCCGCACCGCCCCCGCGTACATTCGTGGCATCGAGATGCCCTTCATGCTCACTCATAATCCGATAACAGATACTGAGACCCAGCCCTGTCCCCTTTCCTACGGGTTTGGTTGTAAAGAAGGGGTCGAATACACGGGCTAGCTTTTCTTTGGGTATACCCGGACCGCTATCACGGATCCGTAACACCACCGCACGACGCCCAGCTAAACTTCCGCCGGAAATGCGCACTGCCAGAGTACGTTCTCCTTCGACTTCTTCCATCGCCTGCACCGCATTCGTTACAAGATTGAGTATCACCTGCTGGATCTGATCCGGATACCCACGAGTCTCTGGAAGGTCTTCGGCCGTTTCGACAGAAACCTTTACATCGGCTTGTCGAATTTGTGCGGCTACAAACTCAAAAGTCCGTTCGGACAACTCACGAAGATCGATGGGCTCCAGATCTCCAGGCTGCGACGGACGTGAAAACGAGAGAAGATTTCGAATAATACTCTTACAGCGCCGCGCGCTGCCCATGATCTCTTCTAGAAACTCTTTGAGATCCGGATCCTGCTCGACCACTTCTTGCCGTAAGGCAAGGTGGCTGAACGATAGGATGATACCCACCGGGTTGTTCACCTCATGGGCGATCTCTCCCGATAGCTGTCCAAGAGCGACCATCTTCTCCGATTGCAGAAGTTGCCGCTCCAGGAGACGACGCTCCGTGATATCCTGGTACATCACTACATAGCTCGGGTCATCATCATCCCCTTCATTGAAGCGATAGCCGCTGACCTCAAATAAACGGTCGCTACGAGCGTCGTCTACTTCTCCCAATCCGTGGGGTTTACCAGTCCGCAGTTCGACTAGAGGGCAGTTCTCACAGGGCTCCGATCGACCAAACATAATCTCATGGCAGGTAGAGCCGGGGACATCTCGAATATCGCTCCCCGTGACACGGGCGTAGGCAACATTGGCTCGTTGTGTGCGGTGGCCATCCGTTACAATCTGTAGAGGATGATCGAAAACATCAAAGGTCCTCTCCCATTCCCGTTTGGCTCGCTCCAACAACGCGGTGCGATCGGCGACAAGCGCCTCCTGCTGCGCGCTACGCTCCTCTAATTCCACAATCAGGCCATCGCGCTCCTCACGTAGAAACACCTGTTCACGAGCGGAACCTACGGCCGTCACAAAAGCCTCTACCTCCCAGGGCTTGGCCAAGAAGCGATGCACGGTCCCATCGTTCACTGCTTCCTGCAACAGATCCAGGTCGGCAAATGCGCTCACCATAATCCGGTGCACATTCGGAAACCGCTCGGCTATTTCACGCAGCAGGGTCAGCCCGTCGGTACCTGGCATACGATAATCGGTCACCACGATATCGGGGACCTTCCCATCGTTCAACAAGCCGAGAGCTTCGTCCCCACTTAATGCCGTTGTTATGTCGTAGGGCTGGTTACGAAGGCTCTGTTTCATCGCCTTCAAGTGGGCGGGCTCATCCTCCACTAGAAGGATTTGTATTCTACGAGCACTCGATTCCGCCATCGTTTCTCCTGGAATTCGAAACCACGCCACAATGTTTCATAAGTCGACAGATCGACGCAACCAAAGCCCTCTTTCCCGGCTTCCATGAGTGTGGTAGGCACTGGCCATGCGATTGATGTCTACAAGACTAGCGCTCGCGCTCCTACTTCTCACGGGTCTTCTGGCACTCCTATCGTTCGTGATGCCACCCAGCATCAGCGATCTCAACCGAGCACGTATTGAAGCGCGCTTCGTCTTGAGCGACGTCTTTCTAGCAGAGGCCTATGCCGGCTTCTCCGACTGTGGCGACCCTCTCGGCCGCGCCGTCCCGGAGGGTTCGAAGACCTGTCTGACCAACAACGCACAGCGCTTGTTTGAGAAGCTGGATGAACTGGAAGAGAACCTTCTTCAAGCTGTATACAATGATCCGAAACAACACCTCTCAGGCAAAGGCCCCCGCCACTTCTTTCTGCCCGAGGTCTCCTGGATTCACCTGGTTCGAAGCCTATATGAGCCAGGCTACAACCCCACACCCAAAGGGGAAGCACCGGCATGGATTCTGGAGCGAGTGCACGCGAAGCAGGCCGGGATCGATATTTTATCCGGGCGAAAGAAGACCTATCGGCGGAGTCTAAGCCTGTCTGGCCTTACATTGGTTGTGCTCCTGCTCTGTATCGCCGGGGCCATATTCTGGTTGCGCTTCAAAACGCTCCTGGCAAAGCAATCCAATACCCTGGACCCCATCCCTATCGAACCTATCGATGTCTTCGGTCTTATCGGGTTCTGGCTGATCTTCCGTGTCATATGGGGCGGGTTTGTTCCCCTATTGGCCCAGGGACAGGCAACAGCGACCCTCGTTTATGACTATATCCCTCATACCATCGTCGGCCTCTCTCTTATCGTCTGGGCGTTTCGACGCACAGCGACGAGGTTTATCGATATCGGCCTACAGAACGCCCCCAACCTTCGTGGTGTAGGACATTGGCTGGTCTTTTCACTGATCGGTCTCTGCCTCGCGCTTCCCGTCATGATCCTGATGCAGGTTCTGGTGGGTATGGTTGTGGAGGCCCCCGACCCCAATATTATCCTGACGATGCAGGTACTGGACGAAGGGAACGGCATCATACTGATGCTGATCACCCTTGGGATTGCTCCCATCTTTGAAGAAGTACTCTTTCGCGGCGTACTTTTTTCCTCCCTGAAGGGAAAGATCACGACCAACGCGAGTAACATAATTCAAGCGAGCACCTTCGCTGCCCTGCACTTCAACCCGCAGGGGGCATTATCCCTCTTCATCCTTGGCTGGATCCTCGGGCGTATCCGGGAACGTACCGGCTCCCTGATACCGGTGATCCTGATCCACGCAGGCTGGAATATGCTGGTACTACTCTTTTTCAGTTTCCGGCTTGGCATCTCTCTGGGATAAGAGAGATCAATACCCACCCATGGGACGCATCGGTTGACGCTGCGCCCGTCCAGGACTGCTATCCTCCGAATAGTCGATAGGAGGGGCCGCTCGTCCCGCACGAGGATCGCGGGCCATATCTGGCAATATCGCGTCGGGCGGAAGTAGCAGTACTCTCCAGCCAGCACGGGTCAAAACAAGGTTCAAGCTCCTGGTCACGCCACCTTCGTAGACCAGCTCGACCTCTTTTGTGTCTGTACCCGCTTTCGCGCGGATCTCCGTAGGCTCGCCCTCTGGCAAAAGGGGGCGAATCAACCGAGTGATATTCTTCGGACCCGCACCACCCTTGTCATCCTCGGCCGCTTGCCAGGCTGCTGCGGCACGTAGATCAAGGAAATGCCAGCAATCGGAACCATTCCCCTGTCGTACCGCCCGAAGAAAACTATCGGTGGTCTGCACCGTGGCCGGCCGCATATCCATGCTATGGCCGTTTTTCTCCAGATGGGTACGTACTTCCGACGGATCGTTCGCCACCGGCACCAATGAACGGGCCGATACGCACGAGCACAAAAGCCCGAAGAACAATACGAAAAGCGAAGTGCCCTGCGGCATAGTTATCTAACCTCGAATGGAAGCCCTATTCGGGAACTTCACACTTATTCTTACGCCGGTTGGTCGCTTCCTTGCGTGCTTCCTCGTATTCCTTGAAAAGCTCGGCATCAAGCTTCACCTCGTCGATGGTCATCTCGTATTCGGCCATCGTACGGAAGTTGTTGCGCTGAAGGATCTCGATCATCAAGGAGCTATAATCTTCTGAGGTATCGTCGATCCCCTCTTTGTCGATCATGCAGTACTTGTCGAGCAGGACCGCTTTGATGTCTGGAAGGGCCTTCTTGGCGGTTTTACGAAGCGCAATACCACCTTCAATGGTGATGGTCTTCGTGTCCATACCAGCGATCTGCTTCCACTTCGGCGCCTCAAATTTATCACTCTCCAGAAGCGAACGGACCTGCGACGGCACTTTATCCGCTTCCAGGTATTCATCCTCTGGGATCAGATAGAAATAATGCGGGTGATAGTCGGGATGCCGAACCGTGATGAAATAGCGATAGGTGGCGATATTGATATCACCAATCTTCGCTTCTTTATCATCCACCGCACAGTCGCTGACCGTACATACCCGGGGGAGTGGCGGTCGAATACAGGTAGATCCACCGTTCTTGGTGTTGCATTTCGGATCATTGGCCCGCCAGCGCGTACCGGCCGGATGTATCTGACCCATCGTGATCGCGGAGCGAATGAGAGCTTTGGCCTCCCAGGTATATTCACCCTGGGGTACCGCTTCACCATAATCATCCTGTAGGTTCCAGTTGATCACGATATCACCAGCTTCCTGGGTCCCGCGTTCGACTACACGCACCACCTGCCCTGCCTTGCTCTTGATCGTCACCGTGACCGTCTTGGCAGATTTCGTAAGGTTGAATTTGATATCCAGCGTGTCCTGGCCCTTATGCTCACCGGAACCATCAAAGGTCTTAATGACCTCTTTCATATTTTCCGGCGGAACCGCTGGGCTATCGGTCTTATACCGAGCGAGGGGCGCTCCCACGGTCGAACAAAGCTGTACACATTCGGGTACCGTGTAGACCTTTGGCTCCGTTGGCTTCTTCGCCGGTTCTTCTTCTTCTTCGTCCCCCTCGGGGCGTTTCGGATAGATGATGAATTCTGGCTTCACGCTCTTACGTTCCGAACAGGTCATACCCGAATAACAGGTACTGTCATCACTACAGAGTGTGTTCGCCGGCCCACGGGTCATCGTCGTTCCATCGTCCCCATACAGTTTCTCACGGATGGGGAGCGTTAACGGAATGACTTCGATCGTCTCACCCGCTTCTGTAACCAGATGCAAGGAGTCATTATCCACCGGGAAGACCTTCGGGCTGTTCATGGTGCGGCTATCTCGCCCACCACGGCTGCGCCGAAGGAACTCGCCAGCGGTCTCAATGTACTTATGGACTTCAATCTTGACCTGCGCATCGGCTGGCACATAGGCGAGATTGAACTTTCCGTGGATGCTCTGCATCCGCGTGTCCTTATCGCGTAGAGCCGTATCAACCTTCAGCGCGTTCCTCTCCTTGAAATCGACATAGGTGCCGCCGAAGAACGCTCCCATAACCTTGGGCGCAAAGAGAATGATACCGAGCACCATGGCGATACTGGCAACACCAGCAATCACCATACTCAAAGTAGAGATATTGACTCGCCGCTTTGGTGCGTCAACGTCATCAAGCGCACCGCGTAATCCGGACAGGTCTTCGGACGCTGCGCGGATCATGGCAGAAAGTTCGGGGTCGTCTTTCTCGATAATAACACCAAGCCGATTTCGAAGATCCGATTCTTCGGCGGTGGTGGCCTCCGCCACTTCCGCGTCTTCCGTCTTCGACGCAGGCGGCTCGGGTGGCAGACCGGGAGGAGTCGCGTCGTCTCCGCTCGAGTCACCGTTTTCTGGATTGTCAGGACGTTCTTCGTCAGACATTAGGCATGCTCCGTATAGACAAGTGGCGGGAATCTAACATTCGATGCGCCTACGCGCAAACGGTTTTACAACTTATTTTCCTGCGCGAGGGCTTCAATGACTTTCAGCATCGGGCACAAGGTCAACCTGGACGGGGGATACAACCTTGTCGATGGCAGCAGCATAGTAGACCCAGGTGGCGTTTGAGTGCTAAGAATAGGCGGGCTTGAATACGCTCCCGGGACGGGAAGGTTGGTCTGTCGTAACAGACCTTTAGCAAACTGGAGGCCATCGGTTGAATAAGCCCTGGATTCCATCCAAAAATGAACTCACGGGCATCGGTCTTGCCGTGTTGATGGGCTTGCTTGCCTTCGGGCTTGGTTCCGCCATCAAACCCCATACGGCCTATGTGTCCGATGTGATCATCGCCATCTTTCTGGGCATCCTTGTTCTGAATACGCCCCTGAGTCGCTGGATTGGTCTTGGCGCACGAACCGATCGCGATATGGACTATTATGAACGAGGCTTGCGGTATACCGGCAAGTGGGTCCTCCGCCTGGCCATCATATTGATGGGGTTGAAGATTCAGACAGATCTCTTCGACGCCGAACAGGCGCAGATGGTGCTGACCATTCTGCTATTTGCTTTACCCTGTGCATTTTTCCTCACCCATGTGGCGTCCCATAAACTCGGGCTTCGACGGGAATTGGGCGACCTTCTGAGTATTGGATCCATGATATGTGGTGCCTCCGCCATCAACGCGCTCTCACCCGTCATCTACGCTCGCCGCCGCGATCAAGGCCTGGCCATAACGGCCGTCTTTCTATTCAGCATACTGGCTCTGGCGAGCTTCTACCCAGCGGCCCAGGCGTTAGGTCTATCCGACGAATATGGCGGACTATGGGCCGGACTGGCCGTCAATGACCTGTCGAGCAGCATCGCCGTTGGATCCCAGTTCAGCGAAGAAGGTGCGATCATCGCGACCGCAGCCAAATCTGTGCGGATCATGTTGCTCGGACCGCTATTGATTATGTTCAGCTTGCTCCGCCCCACCCGCCGAGGCCGTGATCCCGACCAGAAGAGCCCCTCCCTGCTCTCCCACTTTCCAAAGTTCATCCTGGGCTATTTTCTGCTCTTCGGTGTGCGGGCATGGGGTGATGCGACCTTCGGTGATATGGCAGAGTGGCAGGCCGTGTTGGACGCCAACAGCGTGCTCGTTAAATTATTGATCCTCGCCGTATGTGCCGGGATAGGCCTACAGATACATATCGACACGATCATCGAGCTGGGCTGGAAAGCGGTGGTTGCCGGTGGCATGGCTGCCCTCGGCGTGGCCGGCTTGTCCCTTATTATGTTGGTGGGATTCGCACACGACGCGCCCACAACCAGTGTACTGGCGGGAAGCTCTGGCTTGCTTATATCCTATCTTCTATATCGGGTCACCGCGTCGGGTAAAGCCGCCCACCGTCCTCTATTGAAACGACTCAAGGAGGGAGCGCCACTCTCTATACGCGAAGCCGTCACTCTGCTCGAATACCACGACGAACAGGACTCTCTAAAACCAGCGACATATACCGCCATTTTGCGACAACTCTATCCCGCGATTGGTGAGCTACAGCCTCTGCGTGAAGGAGAGCTGCTGCCACCCATACGGTACCGCCGATTGATCTATTGGGAGTCACAGTCCAACAACGGCTCCCTCGTGGGTGTTCTATGGGCGCCGGGAGCGCAAGCCCATATCCATTCCCACGGTCATAACGGGCTCGGTAAATTGATCGAAGGCCGGATCGAAATGATCGGGTTCGAGCGCACCGATGAACAACAGCTCACCGTTAAACGACGCGAGCAAATTGATCCGGGCACATTGATGGAATTTACAGCGGGAGACACGATCCACGCGGTCCATAATGTGTCAGAATCCGACGCCATCGACGTGCACTACTATGGCCCTGAGGACAAATCCAAAGGGTTACGTTACGACTGGAATGAGCATTGCCGTCTCGATGAGCTCGCGATGGGTGAATGC
>MDTE01064247.1_pt1 | contig 17504 bp, 15 predicted proteins | sample 811231 | NCBI WGS metagenome assembly MDTE01 (sample SAMN05326651, study PRJNA326480) | marine metagenome | isolation source: seawater | place: Indian Ocean: Red Sea | collected 2010
ACTCAGACAGTGACGAATCACTAACAGAAGATTCCAGCCGTCGAGATGTTCGTGATGCTTTAAGCGGTCTTGGTTACGGTAGGGAGGAAATACAGCTAGCAATGAAAAACCTGCCATCCAATGCTGAACCCTCGCTATTGCTTAAACTCGCATTGCAAGAGCTGGCAACGGTCACATAAGAGAATATAGATTATTGGTAGATGTATGAGAGAAGAGCTTCTTTCCCCTGAAAACTCAATTGAAGACCAAGAGATAGATTTTGAATTAGAAGGTTTGGGCCTTAGGCCAGCTTGTCTCGATGACTTTATAGGCCAGCCTGAATTAAAAGAACATCTTTCGATAATCCTTACAGCTGCAAAAAAAAGGGAGCGCCCATCTGATCATTTGCTTTTTGCAGGGCCACCTGGGCTAGGAAAGACCACGTTAGCCAATATCGTTGCGAGAGAGATGGAAGTATCTCTCCACACAACTTCTGGCCCTGCGCTTGAGCGTGCTGGTGATTTGGCTGCGATCTTAACAAAACTAGAACCCGGGGATGTTCTCTTTATCGACGAGATACATAGATTAAATCGAGCAGTTGAAGAAGTTCTCTATCCCGCTATGGAAGACTTTCAGTTAGATATTGTTCTTGGGAAAGGCCCCGCAGCACGCTCAGTTCGGTTGACAATATCTCCATTCACTTTGGTTGGAGCTACAACGCGAACTGGCTTAATAACTGGGCCTCTTCGAGACCGCTTCGGTCTAGTAGCTCGGATGGATTATTACGAAGCTGAGGACTTAAATGAAATTATTCTCCGTTCTGCAAACATATTTAGCGTAGAAATTGACGAGGCTGGAAGTAAGGAAATAGCCGTTAGATCGAGGGGAACTCCCCGTATAGCCAATCGACTATTGCGAAGAGTTCGAGATTATGCAGAAATAAAGGCTGAAGGAGTTATCGATAAACAGACAGCGGTCGATGGATTGAAACTTTTCGGTGTTGACGAGCGTGGGCTGGATAAGGTCGATCGAGCAATCCTGAAAGCTGTTTGTGAAAGGTTTAACGGTGGCCCTGTCGGCCTTTCGACTCTTGCAATTAGCGTTTCCGAACCAGCAGAAACGGTTGAAGACGTTTATGAACCTTTCCTTATTCAGCAGGGATTTATCATGCGAACCCCTCGTGGAAGGGTAGCGACGGATGCAGCGTGGACTCATCTCGGTATGAAACCACCAGATGCAACTTCTGAATCTTCTCCGAATTTATTCTCTTAACTGAATAGTTGAATTTACGTTTATGCTGTTTTGAATGGAATCATCCTCTTTCGATTATTCTTTACCATCAGTAGCAATAGCTCAAACTCCACTTTCCCCTCGTGATTCTTCTCGCCTTCTTGTAGACGGAGAAACTATTCTTCATAAGCATGTGAGCGATCTTCCTGAATTTCTCCGAGAAGGTGATCTTATTGTTCTAAATAACACAAGAGTAATGCACGCCAGACTTAATTTATTTAAAAAAACTGGCGGGGCCGTGGAGGTACTTGTTCTTTCTGAGTTGCTTGATGGGCGTTGGGAAGCTCTTATCAGACCAAGTCGGAAGGTGCCATCAGGAACTCTCTTATACAACTCCTCTCATGAAGCTGTTCTGGAAGTAATAGGTGATGGGGCGTTCGGGGTGAGAAGGATCGAAGCAAAGAAAGATTCGATAAGGCATTTGATGGAAAATGAAGGGAAGGTTCCTCTTCCTCCTTATATCACTAGCGACTTGAAAGATGTCGAGCGATACCAAACCGTTTTCTCCCAAGAAGAAAAGTCTGTAGCGGCACCGACTGCAGGGCTGCATTTGACGCAATCAGTTTTGGACAGGGTAAAGGAAGTAGGGGCAGAGATTGCTTTTGTTGAACTTAGCGTCGGACTTGGTACCTTTCGTCCGATAGAAGCATCAGACCTTTCGGGCCATTCAATGCATGAGGAAGAATATCGAGTTTCACCGCAGGTATGGAGCGCTTGTTTAGATGCAAAGAGAGTTGTTGCTATTGGTACCACTGTCGTTCGGGCACTTGAGACAGTGGCCATAACGAACAAACTTGAAGGAAAGAGTAACTTGTTTATAACGCCAGGATTTGAATTTAAAGTTGTTGACTCTTTGCTCACAAACTTCCACCAGCCGCGATCCACGTTGTTGGTGATGATCGAAGCGTTTATCGGTACACGATGGCGTGAGTTATATTCGATGGCTTTAGACGATGGATACCGGTTTCTTTCTTTCGGAGATGCAATGTTTCTAGAGAGACAGGTTATTTGAGAACTTGGGTACATAAACTAGAACGATGAAGGCAGAACAAATACCAAATTTTGCTGTGAGATCAACAGATGGTTCTGCTCGTCTCGGGAAACTCTCCATGGAGAGGCATGCTCTAGATACACCAACTTTCATGCCGGTTGGAACTCGAGGGGCAGTGCGTACCCTCACTTCACTAGATCTCGAAGAACTTGGTGCTGACGTAGTTTTGGGTAATACGTATCATTTGATGCTTAGGCCAGGAGTTGAGATTATTGAAGCACAAGGCGGCCTTCACGGTTATACGGGTTGGGATAGGTTAATTCTAACTGACTCCGGGGGTTACCAAGTATTTTCCTTAGAGCCAGAAGTAGATGATCAAGGCGTAACCTTTAAATCAACATACGACGGAAGCCTCCACCGATTAACTCCTAGAGATGCTGTCGATATCCAATGTGGCCTAGGTTCGGATATCCAGATGGCCCTAGACGTCTGCCCTCCTTTGCCTTCAGAGAGAGCGGTAATCGAAACTGCGGTTACCAGAACTAGCCTTTGGGCTGAACGTGCGAGAAAACATTTTCTACATAGGAGAGAGAGTGAAAATTTCAGCAAAGCACAGTTCGGGATAGTTCAGGGCGGTCTAGATCTTTCGCTTCGTCAGATGTCAGGAGAGCAAATAGTTGGAATAGGATTTGATGGTTATGCAATCGGTGGCCTGTCAGTCGGTGAAAGCAGATCAGAAATGATTGAACCCATGGATGCGAGCATTCGAACTCTTCCATTCGATAGACCGCGTTACTTTATGGGTTTGGGAGACCCAGCTGGTCTTGTGGAAGCCGTCAATCTTGGTGTTGACATGTTTGACTGTGTCTGGCCGACACGACTCGCTCGGCATGGGACGGCTTTAACTAGAGAAGGTCGAATCAATCTAGGAGCAGCTCGGTATGCGAAAAGTGAAGACCCTATTGACCCGTACTTCCTTCAAAGCCCAGCTTCTCATTGGTCTCGAGGGTACCTACGTCACCTTTTATCGGTGGGGGAACCCGCAGCAGCCCGACTTCTAACACTGCATAATTTAGCGTGGCTATTCGACATGATGCAACGGATGCGAGACGCTATATCAAAGGGCGCATTCCAACAGTTTCGAAAAGAAATCCTTGAAATTTGGGGTTAGAAGCTTCGTAATTATCTACCTAATGTGTTTTGATAAGGGAATAATGGTCTGAACGCAGTACCATGTGCGAACTGAAAGAATTATTTTCCCGAAGATAGGATGATGTTATGGGAATTCTATTTATTCCAATTTTGCTTGTAATTATGTATCTGCTGATACTAAGACCACAACAGAAAAGGATGAAAGAGCAGAGAGCGATGTTGAGCGTCCTTGACGTTGGTGATGATGTGAGAACTGATTCAGGCATTTATGGAACGATAAGCGACCTTGATGGGGATACTGTCTTCCTGATGGTTGCTGATGGCGTTGAGATAAAGATCTCAAAAGCGTCTATTGCCGAAATGATACAGTACGACGACGAAGACTAAACGACCTTTTGACTCATTATGAAACAGCGACTTCTCACTCCGCTTCTTTCTATAGTTCTTATTGTCGCAGGGCTTCTGACTTGGTCACTCATAGAAGGAAACTCTGTTCTTCTAGGGCTCGATTTAAAGGGTGGTGCTGAGGTCGTCTTAGAGCCCTCAGAAGATACTGAACTTGAAGGCGAAGAGCTTCGAGAAGCGCTAGATCAATCTGTCGAGATTATTAGAAATCGTGTTGATGGCTTGGGAGTTGCTGAGCCAGACATTACTCGGCAATCAAATCGAATAGTTGTTCAACTTGCGGGAGTAGAAGACCAAGATCGGGCTTTGGACGTAGTAGGACAAACAGCTGAGTTGCGTTTCCGCCCAGTATGTGGTCGAATCCCTGCCGAGCAGGTGAATTTGAACGATGAGAGCACGCCATCGGAATCTAATAGTGAAGTTAATGATGGCCCTGTGGGTATCCAACCTTCAGATAGGGATGAAAATTCCGTTGATGAAACGTCCTCAATAGCTGAAACCGGTACAAAGAAAATTACTGCTGAATCTACACCGGAAGGTATTGGTTGTGAAAATCTTGGGTTTACTCTTGCAGATGCCATAGCTATGCCTACAACGCTGCCTGAAGAAGATGATGCCGAACTTCCTGTCATCCTTTTGGGTGATAGCGAAGTTTGTTTCGGCCAGGTTGAATGTCGTCTGGTTTTAGGGCGCACAATGCTTACTGGAGCAGCCCTCGAAACTGCTGATTCAACGTTCCGACCGCCTGAGTGGCTTGTACTTCCTATATTCCGCTCAGGAGAAGATGGAATAGATTTGTTTAACTCTGCAGCTAATCAATGCTTCAATCAAACACCTGCCTGTCCTACATCTTAATTGGGAATTGTCCTCGATGGTGTTACAGAATCCACTCCAAACGTTCAGACGCCTTATTTTGAAAGAGACCAGATAACAATCAGCGGTGACTTTGATCAGGAGCGAGCAGAAGAAACAGCATTGGTTTTACGGTACGGTTCTTTGCCTCTTGAGTTTGAGACGCCTTCAAGTAGAATAGTCTCAGCCACATTAGGAAAAGATTCCTTTGACGCCGGAGTTGTTGCGGGCATAGTCGGACTGGCTTTTGTAGCTCTGTTTATGTTTGCCTACTACCGGCTCCTTGGAGTAGCGGCAATTCTTTCCCTCGCGCTTTCAGGGACAATGCTTTGGGTAATCCTTGCTTGGCTGTCTACTTCTCGTAGTTTGGCTTTAACTCTCGCTGGTGTTGTCGGCCTCATCGTCTCTATAGGTACTTCTTTAGATTCAAATGTCGTTTATTTTGAGCATCTCAAAGAAGACATCGGGAACGGAAGAACTCTGCGTTCAGCGGTAGACCGGTCTTTCCCTATAGCTTTCAAAACTATCTTTTACGCCAACCTAGCTTCCCTTATTGGGGCAGCCATCCTATATTTTTTAACGGTCGGCTCCGTCAGAGGATTCGCTCTAATGTTGGGTCTTGCTTCTATTTTGGATCTAATTGCGACGTATTTCTTCCTTCGTCCTTTCGTTAAGTGGCTTAGTCTCTCCAACACACTTAGCAGCAGGCCATGGCTATATGGATTGCCAACACAGGAGGAGGAAATATAATGAGTCGCTTTCGCCGGATGTACAGGAATGAAACGGCTGTACCGTTTTCAGCTATCTGGGTTAGAGTTCTCGTTATCTCGACTCTCTTAATTGTTGTATCCATTATTGGACTTTTTGTTCGTAATTTAAATTTAGGACTCGAGTTCGAAGGCGGTGGGGCATGGGAAGTCCCAGTTACTAATGATCTCCAGTCTGATGAGGTTAGAGATGCGCTTCGGCCTCTGGGTCTAGCTGATGCACGTATTCAGACAGGTGGAGGTGTTCTCCGTGTTCGAACAGAGTTAACGAAAGCAGTACAAAATCAGATAGATGACGAGCAGCAAGTCGACACTGTGGAAAATATCACTTTGGTTCTTGCGGAACTCGCGAATCCTGATAATCCTGACCCGAATTCTGTAAGTGTTTCAACTGCGGGACCGTCGTGGGGTGATGAAATCACAGATAAAGCAGTGAAGGCGCTCATAGTGTTTTTCATTATCATCGCTCTCTACATCACAGTTCGACTTCGTTGGGAAATGGCAGTTGGGGCATTAGTTGCTGTTGCGCATGACATCGTTATCACTGTCGGAATATATGCCCTTTTTCAGCTTGAGGTGACCCCGGCAACAGTTATAGCTTTCCTTACCATTATGGGTTACTCGTTATATGACACCCTCGTTGTATTCGATAAAGTTAGGGACAATGAGCACCGGTTGGTTAACGCGAAATCAAAATATCGAGAGGTAGTTGATCAAGCTCTAAACCAAGTATTGATGAGATCAGTCAACACAAGTATTACTTCAGTGCTGCCAGTTGTCTCTGTTTTGATTATTGGCTCAGGAGTTATGGGGGCTGTTACGCTGCGAGAGTTTGCTCTTGCGTTGCTTATTGGATTGTTAATTGGCACATTCTCTTCACTGTTTGTCGCTGCCCCAATCGCTACCTGGTTGCGTGAAAAGTTTGGTAGCGAAGGAGCGGACAAAGGTCGCTCATATCGATTGAGTGAAGCAGTTAAGAAAAGAAAATCCGGCGTTTCTGCTAGTGTTTCTCAGCCAGTTAATCCCTCAATTCCTCCGCGACCAAGGAAAAATAAGCGGAGATAATCCAGAAGTTTGCCCAAAGGGGAGGTATGGAACTCTCTAAGTACATTGATACGGTCCTAAATTATCCTCAAGACGGTGTTGCGTTTAAGGACATTACACCTCTACTTCGTAATAAGGATGCATTTCGTTTCGCATTGGATGAATTTGAGAGACACTTTGCTGGTGACGGTATCCAATATGTGGCTGGTATAGAAGCGCGTGGTTTTCTATTTGCTTCAGCATTGGCTGATAGATTGAAATGCGGATTGATACCGATTCGTAAGTCAGGGAAACTTCCAGGTGATGTCATAACTCAAGGGTACGACCTTGAATATGGAACAGCTGAGCTTGAAATACGTAAGGACAGTTTGACAGATAATGCGCGAGTTCTGATTATTGACGATGTTTTGGCGACTGGAGGAACTGCAATTTGTGCAGCAAATCTCCTTGAACATGTTGGGGCAAACATAGCTGGATTCGCATTTCTAGTGTCTCTTGACTTCTTGGGTGGAGAACAAAAACTTCCTGACTATAGAACTGTTACCCTTATTAGGTACGAATAGAAGTGTTTGAGGTTAGTTTTAAAAGATGAGCATTGTCGTTAGTAAGATTAGTCTTTGGGACCGGATTGAGACAGGGCAGGCTTCTGAATTGGATCAAGTCCTTGCCGTCTTTGAATCCCATCATCCAGACCAAAAGACTGAACTTATCAGAAATGCATATGAGTCAGCGTGTCAAGCTCATGATGGACAGATGCGAAAATCTGGTGATGCATATATCACACACCCTGTTGCTGTCGCTGAGATCATTGCATCTCTTGGTCTTGACGAAGCTACAATTGCTGCAGCCTTACTCCATGACACGGTAGAAGATACGGGTGCTGGTTTAGAAGATATCGAAAAGAAGTTCGGCGAAGAAATTGCTTCAATTGTAGATGGAGTTACCAAACTTGAACGTATCAAGTTCGACACAAAGGAAGCGCAACAAGCGGCGTCAATGAGAAAAATGCTTGTTGCTGTTGCCAAAGATCTACGAGTATTGATTATAAAGCTTGGTGATCGCTTGCATAATATGAGAACGGTTGCATCTCTTCCACAATGGAAACAGCACCGAATAGCAACTGAAACCCTAGATATTTACGCACCATTAGCTCATCGACTTGGAATGCAAGAGCTGAAAAATGAACTAGAAGATTTAGCCTTCGCTACAACCCACCCCAAAAGGTATGCGGAGATAGACCAGATGGTTGCAGCCAGAGCCCCAGAGCGAGATATCTACCTCTCACAAGTGCTTTCGGATGTTCAAGCCAGGCTTGATGAGTTACATATAGGTGCTGAAGTACGTGGGCGACCGAAACACCTTTGGAGTATTTACGAAAAGATGGTTTTGAAAGGTAGAGAATTCGATGAGATTTATGATCTTGTCGGAATACGTGTAATCGTTGACTCCGTAAAGGATTGCTATGGAGCACTAGGTTCAATTCACGCAACGTGGCACCCTGTACAAGGCAGATTCAAAGATTATATTGCCATGCCGAAATTTAATTTGTACCAATCATTGCATACAACAGTTATTGGCCCTCAGGGGAAACCACTTGAAGTTCAGATCCGAACTAAGGAAATGCATCAAAGGGCTGAGCACGGAGTAGCGGCCCATTTTAATTACAAAGGTGATCAAGGAAGCGACATGACTTGGTTTGCCAGAATTGTTGATTGGCAGCAAGAGACAGAAGACCCAAGTGAGTTCATGTCTAACTTAAAGCTTGATTTAGACCATGACGAAGTGTTTGTCTTCACTCCTAACGGAGAGGTAGTAACTCTTGAAGCGCAAGCAACTCCTGTCGACTTTGCCTATACAATTCACACAGAAGTAGGGCATTCCTGTCGTGGGGCTCGCGTTAATAACCGACTGGTCCCTCTAGATACAGTCCTCGAATCTGGCGACACAGTTGAGATTCTTACAAGCAAAGCGGAAGGTGCAGGTCCATCACAGGACTGGATAAGATTCGTTAAATCCCACAGGGCTGCAGCAAAAATCAAACAGTGGTTCTCAAGAGAGCGCCGCGAAGATGCTATTGACAATGGTCGTGAGGCGCTTGTCAAAGCTCTTCGAAAAGAAGGGCTGCCCGCAAATAAGCTCCTAAATAGTGCGTCAGTCAATGAGATTAGCGAACTTTTGAATTACCAAGATGTCGATTCACTATTCGCAGCAATTGGTGAACAACATGTCAGCGCGAAAAGTATTGTCGGCAGGTTGCTCAACCATTTTGAAGAGTCTGATGAAACTGAAGATTTAGCCGCAGCCTTACCCACACATAGAGAAAGGCAAGTTGGAAGAGCGAGACGTCGTAAAGATAACAAAGTAGGGGTAATCGTAGAAGGGGTAGACGACATAATGGTTCGGTTGGCAAAGTGCTGCACTCCGGTTCCTCCAGATGAGATAATGGGTTTTGTAACCCGAGGTAGAGGTGTCTCTATCCACCGAAGTGATTGCGCTAACGCAGTTTCATTATCTGTTGGCCATGCCAATCGATTAATAGACGTTGAATGGGATGATGACAGTGATGGGACATTCGTTGCTTCAATAGAAGTTAAGGCTTTTGATCGAACAAGGCTGCTAGGTGATGTTTCTAACGTCCTTTCAGAAGCTAGGGTAAATATTCTCCGATGTACGACTCGAACTGGAGCTGATCGTATTAGCGTCATGAATTTTGAATTTGAAATAGGAGATAGTCGTCACCTCGACTGGCTTTTAAATCTCATTCGCCAGATTGATGGAGTTTATGATGCATATAGGATCATGTCTGGCCACCATGGCCAAATGTAAGAGCGTATAGTCGATAGTTAGGGAAAATAGGTTGGAAGTAGATTCGACCTTATCTTTGAAGGACTTACAGATGGAATCAGGTAAAGCTCGAGGAGAGAAGTTCAATAAGATCGATTCTGGTGGATACAGAATCTCTGAGGTTGACAGATTTCTGAAAAAAGTAGCTGTGAATATTTATAAAGGAGCGAGGGACTTACTTTCAGATGAGTTAGAAGCTGTCCGTTTCGCAATAACGAAGCGAACTGGGTACAGCCCCAAAGAAGTCGATGAGCACCTTGATTTTTTAGAGCGTACCTACGGAAAGGTAGGTATCTCAAAACCAGGCACAAAATCTTCGGGCCGGTCGTCGTTTTCTAGAGAGGGAAGTGAAGCTAAGAAAAGCCAGAGCACTATTTCGGTTATAGAGAGCAAGAAATTAAGAACGTTAACTCCGCCAATAGTAGACGGTGTTGGATATGTCAGAGATGAAGTTGATCAGTTCCTTTCTACGGTTGCCGATTCGTTAGAGCGATTTGAAAGTGTCCAGGGCAAAAACCTAGACGAATTAAGAGCCGATCAGTACAAGGCTAAATCAGGTGAGAAGCCGCTATTGGCTGGAGATCAAGTTAGGTATGCGCTGTTTGCCGTCTCCGAAAATGGGGGATACGACATGCTTGGTGTTGATGCAGCAGTAAACCGCCTCGCAGAAGCACTCGATTATCACTGGAGTAGGACGTCCTAATAAGGAAGAAAGATTCGGCCACAGAACAGTCGTTTATCTAATATCACATTCGGTTCTAGATCGCTCCTGTATTCTTTTCCCATGAGCAAATCTCGTTATCAAGCCCCACGAGGGACTAGAGACATACTTCCTGAGGAAGCTGGAAGATGGCGATGGGCCCTAGACTCTTTTGCCGAACTAGCTGAGCGTTTTGGTTACGGTCAAGTGATTTCTCCGATGTTTGAAGATCTGGGTGTCTTTCTCCGACTTGGCGAAAATACTGATGTCGTGACTAAAGAGATGTTCACTTTTCAGGATAAAGACCCCAAGACGCCCCAAGACTTAGCTCTTCGTCCTGAGTTAACAGCAAGTATTTGCAGGGCATTTGCCCAACATCGTCCAATAACCCCATGGAAAGTATGGTATGCGGGGCCACAATTTCGATACGAAAAACCTCAAGCGGGACGCTTTAGGCAATTTGTTCAAGTAGGAGCTGAAATTATAGGGGAGAATGACCCTGCAGCTGATGCAGAAATAATCTCGTTGGCTTGGAGGTTTTATGAATCCCTCGGGCTTAAACACATTACTCTCCAAATGAATTCACTTGGGGATGCAGAGACTAGAGGGGTGTACAATCAAGAGCTCCACTCTTACCTTTCATCAAAAGCAGAAAGCCTTAGTGCAAATTCAAGAGACACTCTGGAAAAGAACCCTCTTCGAGTTTTAGACTCCAAGAGAGAGGAAGATCTTGAAATAATTAGGGCTGCGCCGACAATACAAGAATTCCTTACGACAGAAGATGCAAATCATTTCGAATTAGTTTGTGAAGAGCTTAATTCCGTTGGTATACCTTTCGTCCTATCACCGCGATTGGTTCGCGGTCTCGACTATTACACTCGAACAACGTTCGAATTCACTGCAGATAAGCTACAGACGGCTCAAAATGCGGTCGGCGGCGGTGGCCGCTATGACGGCCTTATTGAAGAGCTAGGTGGCCCTCCCACGCAAGGAATTGGGTTTGCGCTCGGGATCGACCGTATCTTGCTTGCATGCGAAGCTGAAGAACTAGATCTAGGGCCAATCAAACCCCTCGATGCATTCGTTGTTGATTTAACAGGTGGATCTCAAGCCACCCAAATTACTGATGAACTTCGAGCTAATGGGCTCGGTGTAGATCGAAGCTTCGGGAATCGTTCGATTAAGGCGCAGATGAAAGTCGCTGATAGGTCTGAAGCATTGTTTGCAATTATCGTTGGAGATGATGAACTCGAGAAAAATGAAGTTACCCTTCGAGACTTACGTGGAGATGGCTCTCAAGAACGAATACCAAGAACTAGTTTGGTAGCCGCTCTAATTGCCAGTATCGAAGGAAGGTATTCTGAATGACAATGCGAACTCATTACTGCGGCGAGCTTCGTTCGACTGATGTAGATTCCCAAGTAACGGTCTGCGGATGGGTGGACACGCGCCGAGTGCATAGTGAGCATCTTGCTTTCATCGATTTACGCGATCATACCGGAGTCGTTCAATGTGTCGTGGATGAGAAACTAGACCTTCGATCTGAGTATGTCGTCAGCATTACTGGAACCGTAAGAACCAGATTTGAAGGTAAAAGTAACGAAAAACTTGCAACAGGAGAAATTGAAATCGGAGATTGCGAAGTTGAGGTACTCTCCATTGCAGAACCACCCCCATTTCCGATGCATGAGCGGACTGAAGTTGATGAGAACATTCGACTTCGCCATCGCTATGTAGATCTTCGGAAGCCTCGGATGCAAAAGAACCTTCGTATTCGCGCTAAGGTCAACAGTGCTATCCGCTCAGCAATGGAGAAGCAAGGGTTTGTTGAAGTGGAAACTCCTATGCTTATTGCATCGACCCCTGAAGGGGCAAGAGATTTTGTGGTCCCTTCCCGACTGCATCCAACAAATTTTTATGCTCTACCACAAAGCCCTCAGATTTTTAAGCAACTATGCATGGTTGGGGGTATTGACCGCTACTACCAAATAGCAAGATGTTTACGAGATGAAGACCTAAGAGCGGATAGGCAATTCGAATTTATGCAACTCGATATGGAAGCAAGCTTTGCCACTCAGGAAGACATTATCAATTTCGTCTCTGAAGCTGTTAAAGATTCAACTGAAGCAATTACAGGATCCCGACCTGACGACATACCTCATATGACATGGAATGATGCAATGGAGCGATACGGCTCTGATAAGCCAGACATCCGATTCGGTATGGAACTGATCGACCTAACTGACATCTTTACTGGTACAGAAGCAAACGTGTTTAAAGTTGATTGCGTTAAGGGGATTCTTTACAAAGGTGGGTCTGACCATTTGGCCCGAAATGCGATCGACGCATTGACTGAGAAATGCCAAAGCTGGGGTGCTAAAGGTCTTGCTTGGTTCAGAGTCGGTGATCAGGGAAGCCTTGAAGGTGCCTTGACCAAATTTATGTCTGATGAAGAAATTCAAGGTATTTGCGCTGCCCTTTCTGCAGGTCCTGGAGATATGGTTCTCATCATTGCGGATAAGAGGAGAACAGTTAACCATGTCCTTGGTCTTCTGCGTCTGGAGATAGGGCGGCCACCAGTTAATTCAGGTGAATTAAAATACTTGTGGATTACGGAATTCCCTCTCTTTGAATCGATCGGTGATCACGGACGCCCGATACCAGCTCATCATCCATTTACCATGCCACATACTGCAGATATGGAAGCGCTTGAGTCAGCTCAAGGGGAAGAATATCTGGACATAAGATCTCAGGCATATGACCTTGTACTAAATGGATGGGAATTAGGGTCAGGGAGTGTGAGGATCCATACCCCTGAAATCCAATCGAAGATTTTTGAGATATTGGGGATCACAGCAGAAGAGTCCAAAGAAAAATTTGGATTTTTGCTTGATGCATTTCGATATGGAGCCCCACCGCATGCAGGATTCGCTTTCGGGATTGACCGCTTAGCTGCAATTCTCTCTGGTGAAGAGAATATTCGAGAAGTAATTGCCTTTCCAAAAACGCAATCTGGTGCTGACCCCCTCACGAACGCACCAACTCAACTTGAAAATAACCACCTAGAAGAGCTCGGGCTCCGCCTCATACCTCCAAGTACCTAATCGTTGAAATCTAGTAAGTGAGATTTACTATTCCTCAGATGTGGAAGTGGCAAATCCGGCCATTCCTGCTGGAGTCAGAAGGTATATGTTTTCAGCAACTTTCTCAAAACTACCATCTGTTCCGTATGCCAAGCCTGAAAAGAAATCAACGATTCTTCGTCCAGTGTCTTTTTCATCTGGATTGAGGTGGATGATTGTAGCCTTGCCAGATTTATAACTGGATGCAGGCCCCATTACGTCTTCAAAACTCGAAACCTCATGTCGACTGGGTTCGCTTGAACTCATGTCAAGATTCTAGTCCTAAAGTCTTCTTCATCCGCAAATGATCATCAGATAGATCAAATCTTCGTTTCTCCACACATAAGAAGAATTTCAAGTAGTTTCTAGGCTGTGGTTGATGAAGAAAATTTGTTTACGTCTTCGATGCGAGAACGGCTCAGTCAGCAAACTCCTCTTGCTAATAGGATGCGTCCGATAAAGCTTGAAGACGTTGTAGGGCAAGATCATCTTCTAGGGGCAGAAAGCCCTCTTCGAGCTTTAATAGAGGCAGATAGGGTATCTTCAGTTGTTTTCTGGGGTCCTCCCGGTACAGGGAAAACGTCTATTGCTCGGTTGATTGCGCAGTTCACTGCGAAGGCCTTTGTTCAATTATCCGCAGTTTCAGCGTCAGTTAAAGATGTAAGGGAAGTGATTAGTCAGGCAGAAAAAATGCTCGGGGAGTATGGTAAAGGAACAATCCTTTTTCTTGATGAGGTTCACCGGTTTAATAAAGCTCAGCAGGATACGCTTTTATCAGCTGTCGAAACGGGACTGATTGTTCTCATCGGCGCAACGACTGAGAATCCGTATTTTGAAGTAAATGCGCCCTTATTAAGTCGAAGTACGCTTTTTCGTCTAGAGCCTTTAAATCATGAAAATTTAATGCAACTTCTTTCTAAAGCGCTTTCATATGAAAATGCTAAAGCCACTACTGAAGCGCTCGAACACATAGCAAACGCATCAGAGGGCGATGGGCGTCAGTGTTTAACCAGTTTAGAAGTAGCGATCACGCTAGCGCGAGCGCGTAATGATGAATCTAATTATGAAGTTTCGCTTGAAGACGCTGAAGGGGCAATCGGAGTTCAGGCATTGCAATATGGTCGAGATGAACACTACGACACAATTTCGGCGTTTATTAAAAGTATTCGAGGGTCGGACGTGGATGCGGGGCTTTACTGGCTTTCACGCATGATAGACGCTGGAGAGGATCCTCGGTTTATTGCTCGCCGCCTTGTGATTCTTGCTTCAGAAGACATTGGGATGGCTGACTCGCGAGCTTTACTAGTGGCGGATGCAGCTGCACGGGCAGTTGAATTTGTTGGATTTCCTGAGGCCCAATTAAATCTTGCTCACGCAGTGATTTACTTAGCTAGAGCGCCTAAGTCCAATAGCGTCACGAAAGCCATATTCTCAGCTCTAGAAGATGCTAGGGCGTCTAGAGGAGATGTCCCCAAACACCTTCGCGATAGCCATTATTCTGGAGCAAAGGGGCTCGGACATGGTGATGGGTACAAATACCCCCACGACTTTCCTGAAGGATGGGTCGAGCAGCAATATCGACCTGACAAATTCAATTCTCATCGATATTATGAACCATCAGCCCATGGGGAAGAAAACACCGGTGACAAATAATAAATCTATCTACGATTCTTTCTGGAGCAGGCGGGGGATATGACTGCTTGGGAACTTGTAACAATCCTTGTCGCTCTAGCTTCTCTTGGCATGGTTGTAGCTCTAACGTATTTGGTTCTTAAGTTACGTCAGGTTGCAGAAGATCTGCGTAAGACAACTCGCGAAATCCAAAAAACCGTTGAATTATCCACTGGAAGATTAGAAAGGCAGGCAACCGAGATAGAGAAAGAATATCATCGCGTTGATGGTCTAATCGAGACAGCAGAAATAATAACTTCGAGGGCAAATTTTGTCTCTGGGCTAACATACAGTGTCTTCACTAAGCCCATAGGTCAGATCGCATCCCTCTTGAAAGGCGGGGTCCGAATCGTCAAAGTAATAGGCGTCCGGCTATTGCGTAGCCAGATCAAGACATAAGAACATGCCGGAATTTATATAAGAAACAAGCGATCAGTTTCCGCAGGGTAGAATCGTAACATGAAAGCACAACAGCTCCGGCAAGCATTCACAGAGTTCTTCGAAGATAGTGGGCATAGTTTAGTTCCTTCTTCAAGCTTGATACCCCATGATGAAAGCTTGCTGTTCACTAACTCTGGGATGGTTCCATTTAAGGGTTATTTCTTGGGGAATGAGACCCCCCCATATAATCGGGCAACTACTGTCCAAAAGTGCGTGCGAGCAGGAGGAAAACATAACGACCTCGAGGAAGTGGGACGAACGACCCGACATCTAACCTTTTTCGAGATGCTAGGAAACTTCAGCTTCGGGGATTACTTTAAAGATGAAGCAATTCCAATGGCTTGGAAATTCTTTACTGAGATTCTTAATTTGGACAAAGAGCGCCTATGGGTGACCGTGCATGAGACAGATGATGAAGCAGCAGAGATCTGGGAAAAGACAGTCGGGGTACCAGCTGAAAGAATCCAGCGGCTAGATGAAGATAACTGGTGGAGAATGGCTGATACTGGACCGAACGGGCCATGTTCTGAAATATTTTGGGATATGGGCCCCCAGTATGGCCCCGAGGGAGGTCCTGCGAACCCTGAAGCAGAAGATAGATTCATTGAAATTTGGAATCTTGTCTTCATGCAATACGACCAGCAAACAGATGGGACCCAAACTCCATTGCCAAACCCTTCAATCGACACGGGTGCTGGTTTAGAACGTGTCCTATCAGTCCTTCAAGGAGTGGACTCCGTTTGGGAAACGGACGAATTTCAAAAACTCCTTTCAAGCGTTTCGACAATTTGTGGCCAAAGAAATAATTCAACAGAAAGCGTCGTCTCTCTCCAAATCCTCGCAGATCATGCCCGATCGACAACCTTTCTAGTGAACGACGGGGTTATCCCAAGTAACGAAGACAGAGGATATGTATTACGACGAATTATTCGAAGGGCCGTTCGCCATGCGCGCCTCCTCAACGTCGAGGAAATAATAATGGGACACCTTGCTGATGCGGTTGTAGATCTCATGCGAGACGCTTATCCAGATCTAGAACAGAACAGGATTCACATCAGAAACGTTCTTGAAAGAGAAGAAATTGGATTCCGCCAGACCTTAGATACTGGAATCTCTATCCTTGAGAAACATCTTTCTGGCCTTGATAAGGGCAAGCGCTTAAGCGGGGATGTGGCTTTCCAACTCCACGATACATATGGGTTTCCAATCGAATTAACTGAAGAAATTACTAATGAACGAGGCATAGAAGTTGATCTAGAAGGTTTCGCCACGTACATGAGTGAACAACGCAACAGAGGGCGTAAGGACCTTAGTGAAAGAGAAGAGATCCCATCATCAAACCCTGACTTGCAATTGATCCTCGAACAGAATGGCCCTACGGACTTTGTTGGCTACGAAGTAAATGAAGCTACAGCAGAAGTTCTCTACTATGACGGAGAGCTAATTATCCTAGACCGTTCTCCCTTTTACGCCGAAGCAGGCGGTCAGGTCGGTGACAGGGGCACTATAAGCGGAGAGAACGGTTCTGCTTTCATTAAAGATACTGTTTATGGGGCCGTAGGTCAGCATTTGCATATCATTGAGTCGATTAAAGGAGAGCTCAAGGCCGGAGATAAAGTAGTTAGCGCTATCGACGTATCACATCGATTAGCAGTCCAGCGGCACCATACGGGAACGCACCTGCTTCACTGGGCATTGCGCCAAGTTTTAGGCGACCACGTTAAACAGCAAGGATCCTGGGTGGGAGCTGAAAGGCTTCGTTTCGACTTCAGCCATTTCGAGCCGCTTACAAATGAACAAGTAGAACGAATTGAAGATCTGGCTAACGCTGAGATCTTCTCAGGTGGAAAGATGGAAATCATCGAAACCACTATGGATAAAGCCAAAGAAATGGGGGCAATCGCATTCTTTGGAGACAAATATGGTGATGAAGTTCGCGTTCTTAGAGCAGGGGCAAATTCCATTGAACTGTGTGGCGGGACTCATGTAAATCATCTAGGTGATGTTGGTCCAGTCAAGATTCTCTCCGAAGGTTCAATCGGTTCAAATATCAGGCGTATTGAAGCCGTCGCAGGATCTGCCTCAGTTAACTTATTGCGCGAGCAGGACTTAGTTATTAGCGAAACAGCTAGCCTTATTGGGGTTCCTCCAGCAAATTTAATTGAAGGGTTAGAAAAGAAGTTACGCGAAATAGAAGAACTAAATAATGAGCTTGAAGGACTCAGGGAGATAGCTGCGCGTGAAAA